>ERZ777003.383-NODE-383-length-88730-cov-28.287059_pt1 | contig 88730 bp, 72 predicted proteins | sample MGYA00374956_ERZ777003 | MGnify/ENA primary metagenome ERZ777003 (study PRJEB29302, sample SAMN06268252) | bioreactor metagenome | isolation source: Joint BioEnergy Institute, California, USA | place: USA:Joint BioEnergy Institute, California, USA | collected...
ACTCGTGGCCTATATCAACATTCCGGAAGGGCTGGCCGGCATCCTCGGCCCCCTGGCGTTCCGTCCGGAGACCGCGAAACCGCTGGGCGAGCTGACCGACGTGCTGCTGCGCGGGCCGAACACGCTGAGTCGCGCCGAGCGCGAGATGATCGCGGCGCGCGTCTCGTGGCTCAACCGCTGCCATTTCTGCCACAGCAGCCACGCGGCCATCGCGGCCTCGCATCTGGGCGGGACCGAGGCCGACTTCGCGCTGATCGATCAGGTGGCGCGCGACCCCGAAGGCGCACCGATTTCAGCGAAGATGAAGGCGCTGCTCGCCATTGCCTCGCTCGTGGCCGAGGATGGCAAGAAGGTGACGCCCGATCTCGTCGAGCGTGCACGCCAGGCCGGCGCGACCGACGTCGAGCTGCACGACACCGTGCTCATCGCGGGGATGTTCTGCATGTTCAACCGCTACGTCGACGGGCTCGGTACGTGGCAGCCCGACGACCCGACGCTGTACCGGCAGCTCGGTCGGACGATCGCGGAACAGGGCTATGCCGGCAGCGCGGAGGCGCAGGCCGCCGCGATGTCGCGATAGCGGATCGGCCGCCGCGTGAGCCTGCCGGCCGCGCGGCGGTCACATCACGTCCGCCGGCCGGGCATGGACGTGCCGTTCCGCCGTCCGGCGTGCCGCTCGGCGTTAGGCTTACCCTGCAGAAGCTGTGTACACTGACCGCCATCATCGGAAACACGATGGCGACCCTGATGCTCCCTCCCCCTCCTGTGCCGATGTCCCGCGCGGCGCGTCCGGCGATTCACGTGCCGTGTCCCGACGAGCTGCCCGTCGCGCGCGCGCAGCGCAGCCGCCGTCACGACGTTCGGCGGCCCGCGGCCGGGGTGGCCGGCTGATGCGCATCCGCACCATTCGTCCCGACGACGCGGGCGGCGAGGCTGTCCGGCGCGCACGTGAGGCGCAGCACGCGCTCTATCCGCCGGAGTACGACGCGCCCGTCCTGCCGATCGACGACGAAATCGCCGGAATCGTCGCGGCGCACTCCCTGATTCCCGACGCGATGCACCACGCCTTTGCAACCTTCGGCGTGCTCATGTCGCCCGACCTGCCGCTCACGCGACGGCAGCACGAAATGATTGCGACGGTCGTCTCGGCGGCCAACCGCACCCGCTACTGCTCGCTCTCGCACACGGAGTTCCTGACGCGCGTGACGGGGGATCGCCCGTTCGCCGAGGCCGTGGCCCGCGACTTCCGGACGGCGCCGATCGACGATCGCGACCGCGCGATGCTCGAGTACGTCGAACAGATCACGCGCGACGCGACCGGCGTCACCGATGCGCACCACGTGCGACTGCGCGAGGCGGGCTTCGACGATCGCGGCATCCTGCAGATCACGCTCATCGCCGCCTGGTTCAACTACATCAACCGCGTGGCCGACGCGCTCGGTGTCGGTCACGGGACGGGGGAGCCGACATGAGCCGTGGCGGTCGCCGGACCGGGCTCGTCCTGGCCATCGGGCTGCTCGCCGCCCTTTCGGTCTGGTACCTGGGCTGGGGGCGCTTTGCCGGATTGCCGCAGCCGGGATCGCGCGAGTACGAAGAGGTCACGCGTGCCTTCTACCGTGCGCTTGCCGAGCTCGAGGTCGGCCTGCTCGACGGCGCGGTGAACGGCTTTTCCGCCGCTGCCGGGCTCGTGCCGCGCGAGCCCGCGTCGTGGGCGAACCTCGGGCTCGCGCACCTGCGGCTCGGCAGCTTCGACGAGGCCGCCGCGGCGCTTTCCCGCGCGGCCGAGCTCGCTCCCGACGACGGCCGGATCGTCTTCCTGCTGAGCCGCCTCGAGACCTCACGCGGCAACCTCGATGCGGGCCTCGAGCACCTGCGCCGCGCGGTCGCGCTCGATCCCTCCAACGTGCAGGCACGGATGGCGCTGGTGCAGGAGATCGAGAACGCCGCGTCGCCCGGCGCCGACGACGAGGCGCAGAAGCTGCTCGAGGAGATCCTGGTGCTGGCGCCCGACAATCTCGCCGTGCTGGTCGAGCGGGCGCGCCTTGCCGCCAAGCGCGGCGACGCGGATCTGCTGCGCGATTCGATCGATCGCCTCGCGCCGGCTGCCGCCACCTGGCCCGACGAAGTTGCCGCGCAGTTCGCCGTCGTCCGGCAGATGGCGGAAGGGCCGATCGGGTCCGATGCGGCGATCGAGCTGGCGTTTCTGCGCAATGTCCTCGCCCGCGAGCCCGCGTTTCTCGACGATCGCCAGCGTGTGACGGCGTCGGTCGAGCTCATTGCCGACCCGTTCGTCGAGTTCGTGCGGCTCGCACCGGCGCGCAGCACACCCGATGCCGCCGACCGCGATCTGACGTACGTCACCGACGTGGTCGGCGGGGCGCCCGAGCCGCTGCTGGCGCTCACGGCCGTTTCGCTCGACGGCGTGGCGCCGCCGGCGCTGTTCGGCACCGACGGCCGCGAGATCCGACGCATCAACAGCACGATGCCGACCCTGCCGTTTCCGGCCGGCAGCGGTGCTGCCGCGGCCGGCGTCAGTCTGATCGCCGTTGACTGGAACCACGACTTCCGCCTCGATCTGGCCGCCGGCGGGCCCGGAGGCGTCTTCCTGTACGTGCAGATGGAGGACGGCACGTTTGCCGATGCGACGCCCTGGGCAACGGCGCGCGCCGGAGCGCCTGGTCCGGTGACCGGCCTGTGGGCCGCCGATGTCGAGATGGACGGCGACATCGACCTGATTGCGGCCCGGCCGAACGGGCCACCCGTCGTGCTCCGCAACGACGGCAACGGGCAGTGGGATCTGCTCGAGCCGTTCGCGGGCGTGAGCGACGTGCGCGCGTTCGTCTGGGGCGACATCGATCGCGACGGCGATCCCGACGCCGTGCTGCTCGACGGTTCGGGCGCGCTGCACCTGTTCGTCAATCAGCAGGCGGGCGCGTTCGCGCGGGAGGATGGGCCGCCGCTCGCGGGCGTCGCGGCACTGGCGCTCGCCGATGCCTATGCCGACGGCGCGCTCGACCTCGTGACGTACCGGGCGGGCGGTTCGATCGAGCTCTCGACGTGGCGGCACGACAGCTGGACCACGCGCGAGTGGACGAACTGGCCGGACGGCGACGCAGGGGCGGTGCGGCTGTTCGTCGCCGATCTCGACAACAACGGCGCGCTTGATCTGGTGGCGTCAACGCCGACGACCGCGGCGGTGTGGCTGACCGACCACGACGGCACGCCGGTTCGGCTCGACGCGCCTGTCGACGTCGGGCTGGCGGGCGTCGTCGATCTCGACGACGACGGGGTGCTCGATCTGTACGGGCTGGCCGACGGTGTGCCCGCGCGGATTACGGGCCAGGCCACCCGCGACTACCACTATCAGGTGGTCCGGCCGCGGGCGCAGACGGCCGCCGGCGATCAGCGAATCAACTCGTTCGGCATCGGTGCTACGGTCGAGGTGCGATCGGGTCTGCTCGTGCAGACGCAGGTGGTGACCGGGCCGGTGGTTCACGTGGGGCTCGGCACGCGCAGGGCGGTCGACGTCACGCGCATCGTGTGGCCGAACGGCGTGCCGCAGGCCGAATTCGATCCGCAGGTCGATGCGGCGATCACGGCCGAGCAGCGGCTCAAGGGCTCCTGCCCCTGGGTGTTTGCCGACAACGGGCAGGGCCTGCAGTTCATCACCGACTTTCTGTGGCGATCGCCGCTCGGTCTGCGGATCAACGCGGCCGACACGGCCGGGGTGACGCAGACGGAGGACTGGATCCGGATCGGCGGCGATCAGCTCGCGCCGCGCAACGGCGTGTACGACGTGCGGATCACGGCCGAGCTGTGGGAGACGCACTACATCGATCACGTGGCGCTCATGGTCGTCGACCATCCGGCCGACGTCGAGGTATTCGTCGACGAGCGCTTCGTCCCGGCAGCGCCGCCGGCGCTCGAGGTCCACGCGGTCCGCGACGTGACGACGGTGGCCGACGCGCGCGACCATCGCGGCCGGATCGTCACGCCGATGATCGAGAGCCTCGACGGCCGGTACCTCGCGACGTTCGCGCGCGGGCCCTATCAGGGCATTGCCGAAGAGCACTGGGTGGAGTTCGACGTGCCGGCGCGCCCGGCTGGTGCGGCGCGCTGGTGGATCGTCGGCCAGGGCTGGGTGTACCCGACCGACAGCAGCATCAACGTCGCCATCGGCCAGGGGGGCCGCGTGCGGCCGCAGAGCCTCGCGCTCGACGTCCTCGACGATGCGGGGCGGTGGACGACCGTGGCGTCAGACCTTGGTTTCCCGGCAGGGAAGAACAAGACGGTGCTCATCGACCTGCAGCCGCTCGAACGTGCCGGCCTCCCGGGGCCGCGGCGTGTGCGGCTGCGGACGAACCTCGAAATCTACTGGGACAGGCTGGCGACGGCCGTCGGGGTCGATGGCAGCGTGCTCCGGACCGAGCGGCTCGAGCCGGCAGGTGCCGAACTGCGCTACCGCGGCTATTCGGCAACGGTCGGATCGCGCTCGGAGCCGGAAACGCCGATCTACGACCGGATCGCGAGCACGAGCCCGCGCTGGCGCGATCTCGTCGGCTATTACACGCGGTTCGGCGACGTCCGTGAGCTGGTCGCCGGTGTCGACGATCGCTACGTCATCATGAACGCCGGCGACGAGCTGGCGCTGACGTTTGCGGCCCGCCCCGGTCCGCCTGACGGCTGGACACGCGACTTCGTGCTGATCGGCGACGGCTGGAACAAGGACGGCGACTTCAACACCGACTATTCGAAGACCGTGCTGCCGCTGCCGGCACACGGGACCGGCTACACGGCGGCCGACGATCGACTGTCGCTCGAGGCCGATCCCGTCTACCAGCGCCATCCCGACGACTGGCGCACGTATCACACGCGCTACGTGGTGCCGCGGGCGTTCGTCGACGGGCTGAGCCGGCGGGCCGCTTCGCGCTGACGCGTCCGGCGACCGAATCACATGAGTCGTACTCTTCACCTGATCTGGACGACGCTCCTCGTCGCGATGCTCGTGGGCGTCGTCGTCATCAACCGGAGCATCGTCGAGAGCCGCCGTGCGGCAGCGGCGGCCGAGTCGGGCGATCTGCGTCGCGGCTTCCGGTTCGAGGAGGTGTCGGCGGCGCGCGGCGTGCGATTCGTGCACCAGGCGCCGACGTTCGACGCGAAGCTCGAGCACATCATGCCGCAGATCGCCTCGATGGGCGCTGCGGTGGCCGTGGCCGACTTCGATCGCGACGGCTGGCTCGACTTCTACGTCACGAACAGCGGCGAGGGCAGCCTGAACGCGCTCTACCGCAACAACGGTGACGGGACGTTCGCCGACGTGGCGGCCGCGATGGGGGTCGCCGACGTCAATCGGCCCGGCACGGGCGTGTCGACCGGGGCCGTCTGGGGCGACTACGACAACGACGGGTACGAGGACCTGTTCCTCTACAAGTACGGACGCCCCGAGCTGTTCCGCAACGACGGCGGCGTGCGCTTCGAGCGGGTGACCGACCGCGTAGGCCTGCCGGCGTGGGTGAACTCGAACGCGGCCATCTGGTTCGACTTCGACCGCGACGGCTGGCTCGACCTGTTCCTCGGCGGCTACTGGTCGGAGTCGGTCGACCTGTGGAACCTCGAAACGACCCGGATCATGCCGGAGAGCTTCGAGTATGCCGAGAATGGCGGGCGCAACTATCTCTTCCGCAACCTCGGTGACGGCACGTTCGAGGAGTGCGCCGAGGCGATGGGTGTTGCGACCCGCCGCTGGACGCTCGCGGCGGCAGCGGCGGATCTGGCCGGCACCGGCTATCCCGATCTGTTCCTCGCCAACGACTACGGCATCTCGGAGCTGTTCGCCAATCAGGAGGGGCGCGGGTTCGTCGAGGTGGGCGTCGAGACGGGCGTCGGCCGATCGCCGAAGAGCGGCATGAACGCGGCGTTTGGCGACATCTTCAACGACGGCCGGCTCGCCATCTACAAGACGAACATCTCGGAGCCCGGCGTGCTCGTGCAGGCCAACGACCTGTGGGTGCCGCGTGGCCTGACCGCGTCAGGTCTCCCCGTGTTCGAGAACCTGGCGACGACGATGGGGGTGGACCTGGGCGGCTGGAGCTGGGGCGCGCAGTTCGGCGACCTGAACAACGACGGGACGCTCGACCTGTTCCTCGTCAATGGTTATGTGTCGGCGGGGGAGCGTACGAGCTACTGGTACGACTTCGCGCAGATCGCCGTCGGTCACAACCGGATCATCGGCGACGCGCGCAACTGGCCCGCGATGCGGGGGCGCAGCCTCTCGGGCTACCAGCATTCGCGCGTCTGGATCAACGACGGACAGGGGCGGTTCGTGGAGGTGGCGCAGGAGGTCGGCGTGACCGACACGTTCGACGGCCGCTCGATCGTGTTCGCCGATCTCGGCAACCGCGGCGTGCTCGACGCGATCGTCGCCAACCAGAAGGGACCGCTGCTCATCTACGCCAACCGGGTGGCGCCCGGCCGGCACTGGATCGCGTTCGAGCTCGAGGGGACGACGAGCAACCGCAGTGCGATTGGTGCGCGCGTCGAGGTGCACTGGGGCGGGCGGCGGCAGGTGCAGGAGGTGAGCGGCGGCAGCGGCTTCAGTGGCCAGAACCAGCGACGCCTGCACTACGGACTCGGCGACGTCGATCACGTGGATCGCGTCGTGATCCGCTGGCCGTCGGGGCGCGTCGACACGCTCGAGAGCCCGGCCGTCGACCGGCTGCACCGGGTCAGGGAAGGGGAATGATGCGCGTGCGGATCGATCCGCGGTTCGTGCCGCCGATGTTCATCACGCTGATCCTGATCGTCGCGCACACGACGTTCGGGATTCTCGAGGGGCTCGAGCGGACGGCCATCGCCATCGTCTCGGCCATTGCTGCCGAGCTCGCGCTGGGCCGGATGACGTGGGGGCGCTGGCCGCACCCGGCAAGTGCTTACATCAGCGGCATCAGCGTGGGAATTCTCGTGCGGTCGCCGTTCGTCTGGCCGTACGTGTTCGCCAGCGTCATCTCGATCCTGACGAAGTACGTCCTCAGGCTCGACAATCGGCACCTGTGGAATCCGTCGAACTTCGGGGTGTCGGCGCTGCTGTTTCTTGCGCCCGACACGGTGACGCTGCTCAGCATCCAGTGGGGCAACAACATCTGGCCGATGGCCGTCATCTGGATGCTGGGCTTCGTGATTGTGTGGCGCGTCGGGAAGCTGCACGTCAGTGCGGCCTACGTCGTCGCGTTCGTCGTCTTCGCGTTCGTCCGGAGCGGGCTGACGGGCGTCCCGTGGCAGGCGGCGCTTGCGCCGATCACGGGGCCGATGTACCAGCTGTTCATCTTCTTCATGGTGACCGACCCGAAAGTGGCGGTCCGGTCGAAGTCGGGGCAGGTGGTCGTTGCCGTGGTGGTCGCGTTCGTCGAGATGCTGTTCCGGCTCAACGAGGTGATTTACGCGCCGTTCTACGCGCTGTTCCTGGTAGGGCCGGCGGCGCTGCTGATCGAACGGGCGATCGACCGGCGCCAGGCGCCGGCGGTCCACCCGGCGGCGGGCTGAACGGGTGCCCGTCGACTAGTAGTTTCAGATGATTGCGGGCGTCGGCGGAGCGCGGAAAAATACGCCCCCGGAGGATCCATGCACGCGACGCATACCGCCGTTCTGCCCTCGGGTCAGGCCCCCTGGCTCGAGCGGCTCAACACCGAATGGCACGAGCTGGCGCTTCGCGCCTACATGGCCATCGTGCTCGCCCACTGGGCCGAGCACCTGCTCCAGGCGTTCCAGATCTACGCGCTCGGCTGGCCTGTCCCCGAGTCGCGCGGGCTCATCGGGCACTTCTTCCCGTGGGTGATCACTTCTGAGACGCTCCACTACGGCTACGCGCTCGTGATGCTCGTGGGCCTGTGGCTCCTGCGCCACGGATTCACGGAGCCGCTCGAGCGGCGCTGGTGGCTGATTGCGCTCGGCATTCAGTTCTGGCACCACATCGAGCACGGGCTGCTGCAGCTGCAGGCGATCACCGGGCCCTTCTTCGGACGCCCCGTGCCGACCAGCATCGCGCAGCTCTGGATTCCCCGCGTCGAGCTGCACCTCATCTACAACACCCTGGTGTTCGTGCCCATGGTGATTGCGATGTACTACCACCTGTTCCCGCCGGCAACGGCGACCCAGCCGCGCTGCACCTGCGCCTGGCATCGCGCCGCCTGAGCCATGGGTAAGCGCGGGTGGCGGGGCTCCGGCGCCGGGGGCCCGCCCGACGCACGACGGAGGCGCGCGGCATGCTGATACGCCTTGCCGCCGCCGCAGTGCTGCTCGTCCTTTGTGCCTGCAGCGGACCGCAGGCGCCCTTCAGTCCAGGTTTCACCGCCGAGCTCACACCGACACCGCCGGTCGTCGGCCGTGAGCTCGACGTGCGATTGGAGGTGGCAGAGGCGAGCGTGCCTCTGCTCGATGCCGCCGCGCTGGAGCTGGAGGGCCACATGACCCATCCCGGCATGGCGCCGGAAGTCGCGCGCCTGGTGGAGGACGCGCCCGGACGGTACCGCGCGCGCATCCGCATCACCATGGCCGGCGAGTGGGTGCTGCTCGTCACGGGACGGCTCGCCAACGGCCGACCCGTGCGCGAGGAGGTGGCGCGCGCGACGGCCGTGGCCGAGTGACCCGCGATGGATCTGCTTCGCTGGCCCGTCGTCGGCCCGTTCCTGCGCTGGCGGCACGCGCGCACGTCGCTGCAGCTGGTTCTGCTCGCGGCAGCCGTCGTCATCGTCCTGCACGGCCTGGTCGGGCCGGATCTGGCATCGACGAACCTCGCGACGGTGCTCACGTGGGTGCACTACCGCGGCCTGCTGGTGGTGGCCCTGCTCGCCGCCGGCAACCTGTTCTGCCTGGGCTGCCCGCTCGTCCGCGTGCGCGACTGGGGACGACAGCTTCACATGCCGCGGCGTGCCTGGCCTGCGCGTCTGCGCGGCAAGTGGATCGGCGTGGCGCTGTTTGCCGCCGTGCTGCTCACCTACGAACTGTTCGACCTGTGGGCGCTGCCGGCGGCCACCGCGTGGCTCGTCCTGGGCTACTTCGCCGCCGCGGTCGTCGTCGATCTCACCTTCCGCGGCGCGTCGTTCTGCCAGTACGTCTGCCCCGTCGGGCAGTTCAACTTCGTCGCCTCGACGGTCTCGCCCCTCGAGCTGCGCATGCGCGATGCGAACACCTGCCGGACGTGTCGGACGGCTGACTGCGTGAGCGGACGGAAGGCGCCTGCCGGCGACACGGCGCTGCGTCCGCGTGTCGTGCAGCGCGGCTGCGAGCTCGGACTGTTCATGCCCGCCAAGGTCGGCAACCTCGACTGCACGTTCTGCCTCGATTGCGTCCAGGCCTGTCCTCACGACAACATTGCCCTCGCCTCGCGTGTGCCTGGTGCCGAGCTGGCCGACGATCGACGGCGATCGGGCATCGGTCGCCTGGTGGATCGCGTCGATCTGGCTGCCCTGGTCGTGGTGTTCTCCTTCGGTGCGCTGCTCAACGCGTTCCTGATGGTCGCGCCGGCGCAGGCACTCCAGGGGTGGATGGAGCACGACTGGGGCCTGTCGCGGGCGTCGGTGCTGGCGCTGCTGTTCGGGGCCGGACTCGTCGTGCTGCCGTTCGGCCTGCTCGGTGCAGCAGCGTTCTCAACCCGTGCCCTCACCGGCGACGGCGCGCCCCCGGGGCTCGTCGTCCGCCGGTTCGTCATGTCTCTTGTGCCGCTTGCCACGGGCGTATGGGCGGCTCACTACGGGTTCCACCTGCTGACCGGACTGCTCGTCGTCGTGCCGATCACGCAGAATGCCGTGCTCGACCTCACCGGTGCACCCTGGCTCGGCTGGCCGTTCTGGCGCTGGACCGGCCTGCGGCCCGGATCGGTCTTCCCGCTGCAGGCCGGCCTCGTGCTGCTCGGCGCCTTCGGATCGGTGGCGGTGGTGCAGGCCACGGCCGAGCGCGACTACGGCGCCCGCATGTGGCGGGCCGCGGCACCATGGCTCATGCTGACGACGCTCCTGGCGATGACTGCGCTGTGGATCCTCTTTCAGCCGATGCAGATGCGGGGGATGGGGCCGTGAGCCGGGCTTTCTATCCGGCGCGGCATCTCGCGTGCGTGCTCATCGTCCTGCTGCTGATATCGACCGCACGGGTGGCTGCGCACGAAGGCCCGCCGTACCCGATCGTGTCCAGCCATCGCGAGGGGCCTTACGTGGTGTCGGTCTGGACCGATCCCGATACGACCGACGACGGCACGGCGGGCGGCCAGTTCTGGGTGATGGTGCAGCAGGCCGACGGGAGCGGCGTACCGGCCGGCACACGCGCAGCCGTAACCGTCCGCCCTCTGGAGCGCGAAGGGCCGGCACTCGACGCGGAGGCAGAGCCGGTCGACGGTGACCCCGGCCGTCAGTTCGCCGCGGTCGTGCTCGACCATGAAGGGTGGTTCGCCGTGACGGCACGCGTCGACGGGCCGCTCGGGTCGGTCACGGTTGCGGCCGATGTCGAGGCCACCTACGACACGCGGCCGGCGCCGATTCTGCTGATCGTCTACCTGGTGCCGTTCGTGCTGGTCGGTCTGATGTGGCTGCGGCTCGTCCGCCGTCGTCGGCAGATGGCGGCGTCTGCCGGGCACTGACCGCTGTTCACCGGACCGCGTGTGCATCGGGAGGCCGGGCTGCGGCACACTGGCATCGCCATGACCGAACGGCCTCCCGTCAACGTCGTCACCGTCACCGCGGGGCTCTGCTTCATTGCGCTTGGTGTGCTGCTGATGCTGCAGCGGGCCGGTGTCGTGGAGTTCCGCCAGATCATCGACCTGTGGCCCGTCGCGCTCATTGCGCTCGGCGGCGCGATTGCCTGGCAGGCCCGCCGCGGCCCGGCTGTCTCCGACAGTGGCGGCGCGATTGCCTCGCTCGTCTGGCTGGCGCTCGTCGGGCTGCTCTTCAGCTATACGGTCGACCGCCGCGAGCGCATCGCGCAGGAAGTCGAACGCGGCGGCGTGAACGCGGTGTCGGTGATTGCCGGCGACCGCCGCGTCGACGAAGACGGCGTCTTCCGCCGCGGCTACGTGACGACGGTCATGGGAGGCGCCAGGCTCGACTTCTCGCGCGCCACTGTCGCGCCGGGCGAGATCGCCACGCTCGATGTGTTCAATGTCCTCGGCGGCACCGAGATCTTCGTGCCGCCTCACTGGAATGTCGTCGTCGACGCGACGACGATCGCCGGCGGTATCCAGGACGAACGGGATCAGTCGCGCGTCGCGGAAGGGGCCGAGGGGGCAAGTGCGGGGGCGACCGTCGATTTCGGCGACGAGGCGGAGCCGCCGCAGCTGATCATCACGGGCACGGTCATCCTTGGCGGCGTAAGTATCAAGTGAGCCGGGCCGGTGCACGCCGGCCGGCGTCGGTCTCTTTGTCGCCGTTCAGCAGTCGGAGGAGGCGATCCATCTCCTCGCGGGTGGCCTGCAGCCGTTCCGCACCGGCGATGAGATCGCTGGCGAGAACCGGATACCAGCCGCAGCGCCGATCATCGAGCAGTCCTGCGGTGTCGAAGGGTTCGATGGCGCGCGCGATGCGATCGAACAGCACCTGTCGCGCGCGGCCGACAGGGAGCTGGAGCGCTGCGTCGCAGCAGGCGGCAAGCTCGGGACCGAACGTCGGGTGGGTGTGCAGCAGGAAGCCCGGCGCGAGCCACGGTCGTCCGAGCCGCCGGACCGTTTCGCTGAAGCTGGCCGCCGCGAAGTAGAGCAGTGTCAGCCGTCGGAACAGCGCAGGGTCGGCCATGTTGGCATAGAGTGCGGCCACGATGTGTTCGGTGGCGTCGAGCTCGGCCTGCGTGACAGCGGCGTACCCGGTAAGACGCTCGTCGCGCGCGGGACCCGCAGGGGTCTCGAGCAGGATTTTCACGAGGCGCCCGATCCCGAGGAGCGTCAGGGGGAAGCCGGTCGACAGCAGCGGATCGACCACCCCGGCTGCCGACGGCAGCAGGGCCCAGGCGGGACCGACGACCGTGCGTGTGCGGAACGTGACGCGCGGTGCGTGCACGAACGGCAGCACGGCGCGGCTGCGCCGGAACTGCTCGCGGGGCGATGGCAGCAGGTCGAGCAGGCGTTGCCAGGCGGCTGCGCCGCCGTTGCCGATGCCGAGCTGCGCGGCGAGCGGATCGGTGAGCGCGGCGCCCGCGCTCGTGATCCCGTTGTTGAATCGAAGAATCCAGATCCAGCCGCCCGGAAAGATGTGGTGAAGCGCGGCGGCGTCAGGCGGATACGGCGGCTGTCCGGCCGGCGGCATCACGGATTCCCACAGGTCGACATCCGTGAAGTGCGTGTAGAGCGCCTGCGTCGGCGGCATCCATCGCGGTGCCGTGCCGCCGTCGCCGAGGGCGTTCACGAGGAAGCCGCGCGGACCGCTCGCGTCGACGACGAAGGCCGCGCGGATGTCGAGCGTGCGTCCGTGGCGCCGCGCGGCGAGGCGGATGCCGGCCGCCTCCGGGTGGACCGCCTCGATCCGCGTTTCGTCGAAGTACTCGACGCCCGCGGCGCGTGCGGCGTCGACGAGCGCCAGATCGAAGTCGGGGCGGTACCAGTGCGTGTCGGCCACGCGGTCGTTCGGGCTGGCGGCAACCATCAGCTCGTGCGCCCGATCGGGCGTTGGTTCGAAGGGCTTGCCGAGCCGGTGAAAGAGAAACGTGAAGCCCCGCTTGAGCCCGACGCCCACGTCGGGCCGGTGCGCCTGCCAGGTACCCCACTTGGAGAACACGCGCAGGTGCGGCAGGTCGTAGTCGTCGGCCAGTTCCTCGAGGAGCAGGTTCGTGAGCGGCGTCGTCGACTCGCCAATCACGAAGCGGGGGTGCCGCCCGCGCTCGACCAGCGCGACGCGGCGGCCGCGCGATCGCAGGAGCAGGGCTGTCAGCGATCCGGCGAATCCCGAACCGATGACGGCGACGTCGACGTCGAGTGGCGAGACGGGTACGAGCATCAGGCGGCCCTTCCATTGCCGCAATCGGGGCAATCCACGACAGGCAGCACGCGCTGTGCGAGGTTCATCTGCCGCAGACGCTCGCGACGCGCCGCCGCGCAACGGCCACAGGCGGCGACTCGATCGAAATCCCAGAGATCGACGAGAACAAACGGCCGTGCGTCAAGGGCGAGGCACGCGGCGAATGCCCTTTCGACATCAGCCAGCGACGGCCGGCGGAACAGGCCGCAGCGCTCGAGGACTTCCATCGTGCCGTTGCCGCTCCGGGTGGGAATCAGCGACACGACACGGGCGCCGCAGGCCTCGGCGAACCGTACCGATTCGACGAGCCAGTGGTCCTGCTCGTCGTGAGGCACGAATGGCGGGTTGATCAGCAGGAACGCCCGGAGTGCGGCGCCGACCTCGGCAAGGATGTCCCCCGCGCGGCGCAAGTCGTCGAGCGTCACGTGTTTGTCGAGCCGTTCGAGGGCCTCGGGATGGGCGGTCTCGACGCCGACGGCAACTTCGAGCGCCGGGCCGCGGGCATCGCTGCTGGCGTCGCGACGCTCTGCGGCCCGCCGGAGCCGCTCCTTGAACGCCACGAGCCGGCGTCCAAGCAGCGCCGGGTGCGATTCGACGATCACGCGGTCGAACGACGCCACGAGGTGCGCGATGGCGTCGTCGTCCGATTCGGGAATCGCCCTGGCATCGAAGAAGCTGCCGGCATTGTAGAGCTTGATGTGCCTGACACCGGTTGCGATCGGGGCGAGCGACTGCACGGCGGCGCGAATCTGGGCCGGGATGGCGCCCGGTGGCGTCGGGCCCGTGATCGTGTGCTGCCACAGGTCGCACATCGCGCAGCGCCAGGGGCACTCGGCACCGGTCAGGAAGATGGTCCCGACGCGGACGGGCCGGCCGGGCGCGTCGGGCTCCTCGTCGATCGTGGTCCCGGCCGGGATGCCGAGATCGAACGTGCGATCGACGACAGGCCGGGTGGCCGTGATGAACGCGCGCCGCGCCGCCCGGTCATCCGGATAGGCTTCCATGCGCCTACTCGTACAGCGAATGGAAGGCGCGGCGGTACTCGCGCTCGCTGCGGCCGAGCCGGGGACGGAGTCGATCCGGCGAGGTCGTCCCGTGCTGGAACCGGCGCTTCGGGAAGACGGGCATCTCGAACCCCGTGATCGCCCGGATACCGCGCGAGACGATCTCGCCCTTGAGCGCGTAGAGCGACGGCACGTCGTAGCCGGTGAGCTCCGCAAACGGAATCCCCTCGGCCACTTCGATCACATCCGGCTGCGTGAACGGGCTGAACGTCTCGAAGCCGAAGTACCGCGTGGGCGCGTACGACCGCACGTAGCCGCGGCTCAGCCCGCCGCTGTAGGTGAGCGAGTGCTTGATGCGGCCCACGCCCCAGCCCTCCTGGTAGAGCATCCGGTTGTCGATGACGCTGCGGATGGTCAGCTCGGGGTTCTCTTCGATCGGGTAATCCTTCAGGTTCTCGTCGCCGCCGTCGCCGTCGACGAGGTAGCGCCACTCCGGGTAGCGCGCGCGGATGCCGCGGCACAGCGCGATCGACATGGCGGCGCACTCGACGTCCAGCGGCTTGTAGTCCTCGATGATCTTCAGCGTCTCGACGACGTCGATGTCGTCGGGATCGGCCTGAATCTCTTCGAGGAAGAGCGACAGGTCGAGCTCGGCCAGGAACCGGCGGGCCTGCTCGACGTCGGCACCGCCGCCCATGTCGAGCACGAACGCCTTGAGCCGCGCCGGCGACAGGCCGAGCCTGCGCATCGTGTCGTAGACCAGCAGGAAGATCGCTCCGCTGTCGATGCCGCCCGAGAACTCCACGCCGATGGCCGCCGCGGGATCCGTCGCCTGCACGTGCTGGAGCCACCGGGCGACGACGTGCGCCGTGGCCCCGATGTAGCGCCGGCCGATCTCGTCGAGATCGCGCGGGATCGTGTTCGGCTCCGGCGCGAAGAAGCGCGTGTAGGTCGGGTCGGGATCGGGACAGCCGACCAGCTGGATCTCGACGACGTGGTGCGCCGGCACCATGCGCGTGTAGGTCGGGTGGAACTGATCGGCGAGGCCGTCGCGCTCGAGTGCCGCGTGCAGCGTGTCGATGCGATCCGCGACGTAGAGCGCCGGGCCCTCGTGCCGCTTGGCGAGAAAGTACCGCATCGGCCGATCGAGCGATCGCGCCATCCGGACGATGATGCCGTCGACGGCCACGATGGCGAACGAGCCGTCGATGGCGCGCACCCGCGCGGCGTCGCCGCTGCGGACGCGGTCCCGCGCCTCGTCGAGACTCATGCCGTAGATTCGGTTGAGGCCGGGATCGGTGAGATCGACAACACGGCTGACGTACTGGTGCATGGGCCGGATTATGGATCGATCGACAGGCAGACCGGCTCTGCCGCCGGTCCGCTCTATGATGCGGAGAGCGGCCCGCGTACGGGCCGGAGGAGGATGGCGTGAAAATCGAGCACGTGGCCTGGCAGGTTCCCGATCCGGTGGCGCTTGCTGACTGGTACGTCGAGCACCTGGGCATGCGCGTCAAGCGCGCCTCGTCAGCGCCGCCGTTTGCGCGGTTCCTCGCCGACGACAGCGATCGCGTGATGATCGAGGTCTACAGCAACCCGCAGGTCCCGATGCCCGACTACGCGGCGGCCGATCCGCTGGTGATGCACCTGGCCTTTCTCACCGACGACGTGACCGGCACGCGCGCACGGCTGATCGCGGCCGGTGCGACACCCGCAGGTGAGATTGTCGTCACGCCGGCCGGCGACGAGCTGGCCATGCTGCGCGACCCGTGGGGCATTCCGCTTCAGCTCGTGCGGCGCGCCGAGCCGATGATCGGGTGACGGCCATGTCCCTGCTCGAGCTCGTTCGCGGCTGCACGTTCGACGACTTCCTGCTCGCACCGCAGCTCGGGGAGCTGCCGTCGCGCAACCCGGCGCTCGTCGACCTGTCGGCGCCGTTCACCACCGGGATCCGTCTCCAGCGTCCGCTCGTGTCGGCCAACATGGACACGGTGACCCGGGCGGCGATGGCCATCGTGATGGCCGAAGAGGGCGGGATCGGCGTCATCGATCGCGGATTCCGCTCGGGTGTGATCGAGCCGCAGGTGTCGGAGGTCGCCAAGGTCAAGCGCACGCAGCATGGCGTCGTGGCCGATCCGCGGTCGATTGCGCCGTCGGCGACGGTGGGCGAGGCCAGGCAGCTGATGCATGCGGCGCGCGTCGGCACGCTGGTCGTGACGGCGCCCGACGGCCGGCTGGCCGGCCTGCTCACCGAGCGGGACGTGCGCTTCGTCGGCGAGCGGCTCCGGGTCGACGAGCGCATGACGCCGCGCGAGCGGCTCATCGTCCATCGCGGCTCGCTCGGGCTGCCGGAGGCCGAGCAGCTGATGGTGGCGCACAAGATCAAGAAGCTGCCGCTCGTCGACGACGACGACCGGGTGATCGGCCTGATCACGTCGCGCGACCTGATCAAGCACCGCGAGCACCCGTTTGCCACGCGCGACGCGCTCGGCCGGCTGCGCGTGGCGGCCGCCATCGGCGCCACCGGCGATTACCTGGAGCGCGCAGCCGAGCTGCTGCGCGCCGGCGCCGACGCGCTGGTGATCGACATCGCGCATGGTCACTCGCGCGTCATGGAGCGCGCGATGCGGGCCGTCCGTGCGCGCTTCGGCGATGTGCCGCTCGTGGCCGGGAACGTGGCGACGGCCGAAGGTGTGCGGTTCCTGATCGAGCTCGGCGCCGACGCCGTCAAGGTGGGGATCGGGCCCGGCGGCGGCTGCACGACCCGCCTGGCGACCAACTTCGGCGTGCCGCAGGTCGAAGCGCTCGTCCGCTGCGCCGAGGCGGCCAGCGGCCGCGTGCCGCTCATCGCCGACGGCGGCGTCCGCCGCGACGGCGCCATCGTGCTCGCGCTGCTGTTCGGCGGCTCGACCGTCATGCTCGGCAGCGCCTTCGCCGGCACGCTCGAGACGCCGGGCGAGACCGTGCTGAAGCCGGTGCTGATGCCCGAGTCTCAGAAGATGGTGCGGGTGCCGTTCAAGGTCTTCCGCGGCATGGCCTCGGTCGGCGCCGTCCGCGATCGGCTCGACCTCGAGGACGCCGACCCCGATGAGCTCGAGGCGCTCGGCGCCGAGGGGCTCGAAGTGAGCGTGCCGGCGCGCGGGTCGGCGCGCGGCGTCATCCAGAACATGCTTCGACACCTGTGCTCGGCGATCAGCTACGGCGGCGCGCGCTCGCTCGACGAGCTGCGCCGTGCGTTCGCGGCCGATCCGGGCCGGTTCCTGATTCGGCTCTCGGCCGCGGCCCGTGCCGAATCGTTTCAGCGCTGAAAGGGTTCCGTCATGCCGATGCACCTTCACGTGGAAGTCACGATCGCGGCCTCGCCTGCCGACATCGCGGCCGTGCTGTTCGACCCGTCGCGGGAGCCGGAATGGGCCTCGGCGGTCGAAAGCGTCGAGATCCTCGACAACGCGCTCCGGCCGGGCGCGCGCGTGCGTCGTCAACTGCGCGTGGCCGGCGTCGACGCGACGGTCACGACCGAGGTCGAGTCGGTCCATTTCCCGCACGTGCTGGCGATGCGGATTGTCGACGGCCCCGTTACCGGCTCGATCCGGTACGACGTGCTCCGGACTGCCGAAGGGTCGCTGGTGAGACTGCGGGGGATGGCCGAGCCGGGCGGCGTCGTGCTGAGCGCACAGGCGGCGATGCTCGAAGGACCGGCGCAGACGCTGCTGCGACAGGACCTGGAGCGGTTGAAGCAGATTGTCGAAGGGTGAGGCGCCACTCGTGGCGGCGCGCCGACCGGAGCGCATCGCACCGGCGTGCGACCGACGTCGCCGCCGGCACTAGAGCCCGAGCAGGATGCTGACGGCGAGCAGCACCGCGGCCACCACCAGAGCAATGCCCAGCGCCAGGCCGAACGCGGTGCTCACCAGGCTGAAGAGCATAGCCGGCCGCATTGCCGCCACGGTTGCTTCCTGTCGAGCTGCCATCGGATCTCCCACCACGTGCCTCCGCCTGCAGGTAGTGCAGCTTGCGTGCCAGACGACCTTCGGGACCGTCGGTGCGGCCGCCAGCAGTGGTGGAGGCGGAACGAGCGCCGACCGGGTAAGGATTGGTCGGGCGCGCAGGTAGAATGTCCACACCTGCATGCGCCTCCTGCTGGCTCAACTGAACTTCACCGTCGGGGCCTTCGACGACAACTTCACGAAGATGGCGGCCGCCGTCGAGCACGCGCGCGCGCACGGCGCCGACCTCGTCGTCTTCTCCGAGCTGGCGACGACCGGCTATCCGCCGCGCGACCTGCTGCGGCACGAGCGCTTCATCGACCTGAACCTCGAGCAGCTCGATCGCCTGGCGGCGCTCAGTGCCGACCGGCCGGCGATCCTGACGGGCTTCGTCGACCGCAACCCGCGCGCGACGGGTAAGCGCCTGTACAACGCCGCGGCGCTCTGCAGTGGCGGGCGGATCGTGGCGCGCCGCGCGAAGTCGCTGCTGCCGACCTACGACGTCTTCGACGAGGACCGCTACTTCGAGCCGGCCACCACCGTCGAGCCGATCGTCTTCAAGGGCGCGCGGCTCGGCGTGACGATCTGCGAGGACGTCTGGAACGACCGCGACTTCTGGCCGAGCCGGCTCTACCACCGCGATCCGGTCGAGGAGCTGGCCGATCAGCACGTCGACCTGTTCATCAACATCTCGGCCAGTCCCTTCACGGCCGACAAGCCCGACCTGCGGCGGCGGATGATCGCGCAGGAGGCGGTGACGCACCGCCGCTGCTTCCTCTACGTGAACCAGGTCGGCGGCAACGACGAGCTCATCTTCGATGGTCACTCCATCGGCATCGGCCCGGATGGCCGGGAGCTGCTCCGCGGCCGGTCGTTCGAGGAGGATCTGATTCTGTGCGACGTGCCGGCCGGCGACGACACCCCGCTGCCGCCCGCCGTACCACCGCTCGAAAGTGGCGAAATCGAGGACGTGTACGCGGCGCTCGTGCTCGGCCTGCGCGACTACGTGCGGAAGAGCGGCCTGTCGAGCGCCGTGCTCGGGCTGTCCGGCGGCATCGATTCTGCGGTCGTCGCGTGCCTTGCCGCCGACGCGCTCGGGGCCGATCGGGTCCTCGGCGTGGCCCTGCCGTCGCGATATTCGTCGGCGCACAGTGTGGCCGACGCCGAGGCGCTCGCGCGCAACCTCGGCATCGGCTACCGGCTCGTGTCGATCGACGGCATCTATCAGGCGCAGCTCGACGCGCTCGCGCCGCTGTTCGAAGGGCGCGAGCCCGACGCCACCGAAGAGAACCTGCAGGCCCGTGCCCGTGGCGCCCTGCTCATGGCGCTGTCGAACAAGTTCGGCGCGATCCTGCTCACGACGGGCAACAAGTCGGAGCTGGCCGTCGGCTACTGCACGCTGTACGGCGACATGGCGGGCGGGCTCGCGGTGATCAGCGACGTGCCGAAGACGCTCGTCTACCGTCTGGCGGCCTGGATCAACCGCGATCGGGAGATCATCCCGGCCTCGACGATGACGAAGCCGCCGAGCGCCGAGCTGCGGCCCGGCCAGCTCGACACCGACAGCCTGCCGCCGTACGAGGTGCTCGATCCGATCGTCCAGGCGTACGTCGAGGAGCACCTGAGTGCCGATGAGATCGTCGCCCGCGGCTTCGATCCCGCGGTCGTGGCCGACGTGCTGCGGCGGATCGACAGCAATGAGTACAAGCGGCGCCAGGCCGCGCCGGGGCTGAAGATTTCGCCGACGGCCTTCGGTATCGGCCGGCGCTACCCGCTGGCGGCCGACTATCGGGCGCTCAGGCGGACAACGGCTCGACGGTAACCGTCGCGTTGTAGTCGGGCTCGAGCGATTCGGGATCGCGCGCCGTGGGCAGCAGGACGTTGCCTTCGGGCCAGTGGACCTCGAGGTTGCCGTCGCGAATCGGGCCCGGACGCAGCGTGCCTTCGAAGACCCCGTCAGCGGAGCGCAGCCGGACGCGTGCGCCCGGCGCCAGGCCCAGCCGCGCCAGATCGGCATCGCTGATGAGGATGTCGTGCCGACCGAAGCCCGTGAGCGGGTCGACGTCGCGCTGGATCATCGAGTTGAACTGTTTGCCACGCCGGGTCGAGACGACGAACGCGCCGTCGGGCGCCGGCCGGCCGCGCAGCGAGACATCGACAAAGTGCGCCCGGCCGTCGACCGTCGCGAAGCGGCCGTCGGCATAGAGCAGCCGGCCGCCCCACTGGAACTGATCACCGCGGCGGGCGAGCAGCTCGATCCCCGCGTAGAGCGGCACGGCAGCCGCGATCTCGCGGCGGATGGCCTCGGCGCTCTCGCAGCCGACCAGGTGTTCCCGCTCGGGATACGCCCGCGCCATCAGCTCGCGGAAGACCCACCACTCCGGCCTGGCCGATCCGATGCGGCGCCCGGGAATCTCGGGCGAGAAGATGATGCGCCGCTCGGTCGACGTTTCGGTGCCGCCGCCGGGCGATTCGTAGCGCGTTGCGGCGGGCAGCAGCAGCACGTCGCCCTCGCCGTCGACGAGCATGGCCGACGACAGGACGATGTCCTGGTGGACGCGCAGCCTGGGGCGCGCCAGCGCCCGCCGCGACTGCGCTTCGTCGCCCAGCGTCTCGAGGAAATTGCCGCCGACCATCCAGAAGAGATCGATGCCGCCGTCGGCCGCCGCGCCGATCATTTCGGTGGCGGTCAGGCCGTGCCGCCGCGGCACGGGGAAGCCCCACACCCGCTCCCAGTGATCGGCCGTTTCGGGTGCGACCGACGGGACGCAGCCGACTTCGGCGCCGCCCTGCACGCCCGAGTGGCCGCGAATCGGCACGAGCCCGCGGTTCGGCCGGCCGGGCAGGCCACGCGCCAGCCCGAGGTTGATCAGCGCCTTGACCGTGTCGACGCCGTGCTCGTGCTGCGTCAGGCCCATCGACCAGATGAACACGGCGTTGGGCCGCGCCACGAGCAGATCGGCGAACTGCTCGATGCGCTCCCGCGACAGTCCCGACAGCCGCTCGATGTCGGGCCACTGCTCGGCGCTCACCTGCACGCGCACGCGGTTGAACCCGACCGTGTGCTGCTCGACGAACGCCCAGTCGATGCCCTCTTCGCGCTGCAGCAGCGCCTTGAGCACGCCGACGAGGAACGCCAGATCGCCGCCGGTCGTCACCTCGAACCAGTCGTCGGCCAGGGCCGTGCCGTGCAGGGCACTTCTCGCGATGGAAGGAATCCAGTAGCGCTCGAGGCCCGGCTCCCGGTACGGGTTCACGACGACGATGCGGGCGCCGCGCTCCTTGGCGTAGTGGAGGTACTTGGTCGAGACCGGCTGGTTGTTGGCGACGTTCGACCCGAACAGCACGATCAGGTCGGCGCCGATCCAGTCGACGTAGCTGCAGGTCGACGCGCCGTGGCCGAGCGTGGCCTTCAGCGCGACGGTCGAGGCGGCGTGGCAGAGCCGCGCGGCGTTGTCGACGTTCGACGTGCCGAAAAACCGCGCCGCCTTCTGCGCGGCGTAGTAGACCTCGTTCGTGACGCCGCGCGACGTCAGGTAGAACGCCATGCGGTCGGGTTCGGTCTCCCGGACCGCCGCGGCGGCCAGGTCGAGCGCCTGCTGCCAGTCGATGACCTGGAATCCCCGCTCGCCCGCGCGCCGGAGCATCGGTTCGGGAAGCCGGCCGAGCGCGCGCAGCTCGCGCGACGTCATGCCCTGCAGGGCGGAGACGTCCGACAGCACGGTCGGATCGAGCGCCGGCGCGGTGTTGAGCCGCATCAGCTCGAGCCGCACCATGCACAGGTGCATGCCGGGCAGCGTCCAGTCCTTCAGCCCCGACGTGCCGAGCGCACAGCCGTCGCAGCAGCCGTGGCGCAGGATCCTCAGGGCGAACGGAAGCTGGTCGCGGTTCTCCCAGGCGATCTTCGCCATTTCGCGGAAGTGCCGCGGTTTCTGCTGATCCAGACCGAACAGGGCCATGCCGGCTAGATGTTATCCTGCAGCACCGTGTCCGGACACCCGCTCGTTCGCGAGGTCGACGTCGTCCGTGTCGGCGACGGGTCGGCCGAGCGCCTCGTCGACCGCGTGGCCGTCGAAGCGCCTCTCGAGGTGCGCCTCGACGGACGACCCTTTTCGGTCATCATGCGCACGCCGGGCGACGACGCCCACCTGGCGGCCGGCTTTCTGTTTTCGGAAGGCATCCTCCGCCAGCCGTCCGACATCCGGTCGACGAGGGTCGGCGACGGCGTCGTCGACGTGGCGCTCGGCAGCGGGCTCGCCGCCGACATCGACCGTATCCTCGGCGGCCGTCGTCAGGTGGCGATGAACTCGTCGTGCGGGGTGTGCGGGCGTCGATCCATCGACGACCTCGAGTTGCCTGCCGGCCCCCTGCCGCACGAGTGGACGGTCGACGCGGCCGTCGTGGTCGGGTTGCCCGAGCGGTTGCGCGCGCACCAGCCGGCCTTCGCCGAGACGGGCGGGCTGCACGCGGCCGCGCTGGCCACGCCGGCGGGAGAAATCGAAGTCAGCGCCGAGGACGTCGGCCGTCACAATGCGGTCGACAAGCTGCTGGGGCGAATGTGGCTCGAGGAGCGCCTGCCGCTGTCGGGATCGATCCTCGTGGTCAGCGGCCGGCTGTCGTTCGAGATCGTGCAGAAGGCGTGGCTGGCCGGCGTGCCGATGGTCGTAGCCGTGTCGGCGCCGTCGAGTCTGGCGATCGAGCTTGCCGGGCGCGCCGCCATGACGCTCGTCGGGTTCACGCGGCGTGGGCGCTTCAACGTGTACGCAGGTGCCGCACGGATCCGTTCGGCCGCCTGAGTGCTGATCAGCCGGCAACCATCGGAGACTGCGCGACCGGGGGAACCGCCCTTGGCGGTGGTGCCGCGGCGTGAGCGCCGGGCGCGTGCTCCTCGGTCGACGCGCTGGCGGCGGTGAAACGCGCGACGAGCTCGGCCATGGCCCGCGTGCTGTCGGGGTCGCCCAGCACTTCCCAGCCGGTGAAGAACCGTTCCTCCCGATCGCGCCCGTGGCACCACGCCACACGCGCGCGCACCACGTACGGGGACTCGCCGTCGCCGGTGATCGTCAGGGTGTAGCTCTCGCCGCGCGCGAACCGCAGCATGCCGTCGGCCGCGAAGCCACCCAGGCTCAGGTCGCGCACGATCATCGTCACGTCGAGCTCGGGGATGGAGGCAACGAGGTGACCGATGACGTCGTAGCGCGGCCAGCGGCGACGCAGCAGGCTTCGGGTCGAGACGGGACGTGACGCGAGTGGAGCCATGACCGAACGGTCAGCCGTCATGGCAAGGCCCGTACCGCCCGGACGAGCCCCGTTCCCTGCGGCTCGGGCGGCCTCGGGGCGCCGGGGCCGCCCTCAAAGTTGTCTTCTGTGGTACGAAAACCGCGCTTGCGGTAAGATGCCGCGGCGATGCTCCCATTTGCGAGCGGGCTCCGTCGACGGTCCGGTGGCACGGTCCTCGTTGTCGACGATCTCGAGGCGAACCTGACGGCGCTGGCGGCCATGCTGCGCCTGGAAGGCTACGACGTCCTGCTGGCCCGCAACGGCAGCGAGGCGATCGATATCGTCCGGGCCGAGCGCCCCGACGTGATCCTGTCCGACGTGCGCATGCCGGTGCTCGACGGGTTCGAGCTGTGCCGGGCGCTCAAGGCGGCCCCCGATACCTGCCTGCTGCCCGTCGTCCTGCTCACGGGAGCCACCGAGCCGCAGGACCGGCTCCGCGCCATCGAGGCCGGCGCCAACGACTTCCTCGCCAAACCCATCGATCAGTCGGAACTGAAGGCGCGCGTGCGGTCGCTCGTGCAGTTCAAGCAGGTGACCGACGAGCTCGACTCGGCCGAGGCCGTCCTGCGCAGCCTCGCGCTGATGATTGAGGTCCGCGACGCGTACACCGAGGGACACTGCCACCGGCTCGCCCGGTACGCGGTCGAAGTCGGCCGGCTGATCGGCCTCGACGAGCACGACCTGCAGGCCCTGTCGCGCGGCGGCTACTTCCACGACATCGGCAAGATCGGCCTGCCCGATGCGATTCTGCTCAAGCCGGGCGCGCTCACGCCCGAGGAGTTCGACCGCGTCAAGCAGCACCCGATCATCGGCGACGAGCTCTGCGGCAAGCTCCGGGCGCTGCAGCCGGTCCGCGGCATCGTGCGCCATCACCACGAGCGGCTCGACGGCAGCGGGTATCCCGACGGGATTGCCGGCGACGAGATTCCGCTGCTCGCGCAGATCATCGGGATCGTCGACGTGTACGACGCGATGACCACCGATCGGCCCTACCGGATGGCGATGACCGAGGCCGAGGCCATTGCCGAGCTCCGGCACGAGGTGGCGAAGGGGTGGCGGCGGGCCGACCTGGTCGAGGCCTTCATCGACACGCGCCGCACGGCCGGCGCCGGAGCGGCCTGACCGTCAGGCCCGAGGCTTCTTCGTCAGCTCGAGGAGCTTGCCGTGCAGCACGACCGCCGCGGGCAGCTCCTGCAGCGACCGCTGGTACTCGCGCCCGATCGGCGAGTCGGCCGACGGCTGCAGCACCTCCCGCGTCTTTCTCCGGAACGCCTCGAATTCATCGGCGCTGACCGGTCGCCGGTCGGCGAGCCGTTCGTCGATGTCGACAATCAGCGTGAGGATCGGACGCAGCCAGGCGAACCAGGGGTCGTCGCCGAGGAGCTTCAGGGCGTGGTGCGGACCCTGGACCGGGCCGGTTGCCGCGGCGTAGCGGGCGAGCTCGGCGTCGACGAGCGTCTTGTGCAGCGAGAGCAGGGCCGTACGCCAGGCCCGCAGGTGCGACACCATCACGGCCTGATCGAACACGTCGTGCTTTGCATCGTCCGGCATCCGGCAGGTGTCTCCTCAGGGCAGCAGGCCGGGCGTCGCGGCCGTGTCGGGCATCGTCGAGACCTCGACGAGCGAGAGTGGATCGACCCGCGTGCCGTTCAGCCTCACGGTCCAGTGCAGATGTGGGCCGGTTACCCGCCCGGTGGCACCAACGCGGCCCAGTTCGTCTCCCGGCGCGACGACCGTACCCGGTCTGACGCTGATGGCCGACAGGTGGGCGAAGAGCGACACGAGACCGAGCCCATGGTCGACGACGACCGTTCCGCCGGTGAAGTACAGGTCCTCGGCAAGGACGACGCGGCCGTGGTTGGGCGATCGGACGGGGCGTCCGGTCGGGCTCAGAAAGTCGGTGCCGCCGTGCGGGCTGCGCGGCACGTTGTTGTAGATGCTCCGCGAGCCGAACGCGCTGTTCGGCGGATCCGGAACGGGGCGGACGAACGGTTCCACCCAGAGCCGCTCCGGCGTGCGCGATGCCCAGATGGCATTGAGCCGTTCGGCTTCGCGGACGATGCGATCGGCCACGTCGGGCGGCGGCTCGACGTACTGCGGCTCGACGGTCAGTCGGCGCGTCCGGAACTCTTTGGGTTCGACGATGAGCGTGCGCGTCGTGAGGAACGTCTCGGGCGGATGCGTCCCGACGAACGAGACGACGTGCCGTCCCGGCGCGACGTCAAGGTCGATGCCGATGAGCACCTGCCAGCGCGTGTCGCTGACGCGATATGGTTGAAACTCGACGCCGAAGGCTTCGACGGCCAGCGTTTCGAACCGCGTGGCGGTGTCGATGGTGAGGCGGACGACTTCACCCGGCTGAACGCCACGCGCTGCGCCGCGGACATCGAAGGCCTGGGACTGGACGCGCGCCGCGGGCTGGGCGAGCAGCAGGGACCAGAGCAGCAGGACCGCCACGATTGGCATGACTGGCACTCTACGGCCCTCGGGCGGCTGGCGCAAGACATCGGGAGACGGACGACAGGAGATCTCAGGGCATGGAGGCGACCACCGTACCGCACGGGTTTCTCGACATCATGGGCCGCATGCTGCTCGCGGTCGTGGCGGGCGCCATCATCGGCATCGACCGCGAGCTGCAGCGCAAGCCAGCCGGCGTCCGCACGCACGCGCTCGTGGCGATGGGCGCCTGCATGTTCACGATGATCGGCCTGATCGTGGCCGACGTCCCCACGCTCGATCTGTCCGCGCCCGGCCGCGTCGTGCAGGGTGTGGTGGCCGGCGTGGGTTTCATCGGGGCCGGTGCGATCTTCCGCCGCGAGGGCCTCACGGGCGGACAGGGGCTGACGACCGCGGCGTCGGTGTGGGTGGTCGCCGCCGTCGGGGCGGCCTCGGCCGCCGGGCTCTGGCGGCTGTCCGCCGTGGCCGTCGTGCTCGCCGTGCTGATCCTGCTGCTCGAGGAGCCGGTGGATCGACTCGTGGACTACATGAGCCGACGTCGGTCGGCGCGCGAATCGGGCGAGCGGCCGTCGAGCTAAGGCAGCGCCGTGCCGTCGGGCGCGAGCACCGGTCCGAGCGATGCGCTCAGTACGACCGCCACGACCACGCAGATGAGCAGCGCCAGCGCGCAGACGAGCAGCGCACGGGCCGTGCTGGTGTAGTCGAGCGCCTGGCGGACGGCCACGACCGTGGCCGCGAACATCCAGAGCCACGACACGACGAACACGAAGACCGTCACCCGCGGGAAGACGCCGAGGACCTGCAGCAGCCCGGGCGAGGCCGCAAACCCGATCGTCCGCATGAGCTCGATCGTGCTCGTGCGCGTCTCGGAGGTCGGCAGCAGCCGGCCGCCGATCTGATTCATGAGGACGGCCCAGGCCACCCAGGTCACCAGGGCGATCACCGCAATCGCCACCAGTGCGGCTGGACGCGGGCCCTGCCAGCCGGAGGCGCCGATGCCGGCCGCCAGGCTCGAGAGGACGACAGTTGCCATAGCCTGGCCGAGCGCCCCGCGATCCGCTTCGATGCCTTCGTACATCCCGCGATCGAGGAGCGCTGCGCCGACGAGCCGGTAGCCGTAGAGCGCCATGGCGCGATATTACCCCGGCGGGGTGTCGGCTGCGCCGGTCGCGGGTATGATGCGCCGGGAGCACACTATGGGATTGGCACGGATTCTCTGTCCGGTCGACATGTCGGAGCCGTCACGTCGCGCGTTCGACTGCGCACGTGCGCTGGCCGAAGACCAGCAGGCCGAGCTGATCGTGCTGCACGTGGTGGATACGACCCTCTGGACCGGCCTTGCGGTCGACGCCATGCGCTCCCTGTCGGATGCCCGGCGGAACGCGCTCAGCGACGAGCTGGAATGGTGGGTCGCCCGCCGGGCCGGCGACGCGGTGCCCATCAGGACCGAGGTCAGGGAAGGTCCGGTACGCGCGGTCATTCTCGACGCCGTCAGCGAGCTGTCGATCGACCTGATCGTGATGGCCACGCATGGTCGGAGCGGCTTCGAGCGCTTCGTGCTCGGCTCGGTCACCGAGAAGGTGCTGCGGCGCGTCCCGTGTCCGGTGCTGACGGTTCCGTCGCACGCTGAGGCGATCGTCAGGCCCGGAGGGCGCGGCCGTATCGTGTGCGCCACCGACGGGTCCGAGCTGTCGAAGCCGGCACTTGCGCGCGCCCGGGCCCTGGCCGAGTCACGCCGGGCGCCGCTGTCGGTCATCTCCGTCGTCGCCTGGCCCGAAGGCGAGTCGCCGTCATCGCTGCCCGAGCAGGTCCTGAACGTGCGGCGGCGGCTCGAGGAGCAGGCGGCAGTCATGCTCGCGCAGCTCGTGGAAGGCTGGGAGAGCCGGCCGGACCTGGTGGTGCGGTTCGGCAAGCCCGGCCGGCAGATCGTCGCGTATGCCGCGCAGGTGCAGGCCGAGCTGATCGTGGTCGGCGTGTCGGGACGCGGCGCGCTCGACCGCATGCTGCTCGGAGCCACGGCGCACGAGGTCGTCCGCGACGCGGCGTGCCCGGTGCTCTGCGTGCCCGCCGACGCAGGCTGACCTGCCCATGACGTCGATCGTTCGCGCGTGGCAGATCGTCGACGGTGGCGTCCTGGCGAACATGCCGGTACGGCTGCCGGAGCCGGGGCCGGCCGAGGTCGTCGTCCGCGTCGGCGCCGTCGCGCTCAATCATCGCGATCTGCTCGTGCGGGCCGGACGGTACGGCCGGGCCGTGCCGGTGGGCGCCGTGCCCTGTTCGGACGCAGCCGGCGTGATTGCGGCAATCGGGACGCGCGTCGACCGGGTGGCCGTCGGCGATCGTGTCACGACGGTCTTCGCGCCCGACTGGCACGCCGGCACACTGACCCGCGCCGCCCTGCGGACCACGCTCGGCAGTGGCCGGACGCCGGGCGTGCTGGCCGAGTACGTCTGCCTGCCTGAAACGGCGGTCCATCCGGCGCCGGCCTCTCTCTCCATCGAAGAAGCCGCGACGCTGCCCTGCGCGGCGCTTACCGCCTGGCACGCGCTGTTCGAGGGAGGCGTGCCGATCCGGCGGAATCACACGGTGCTCACGATCGGCTCGGGCGGCGTGTCGGTGTTCGCGCTGCAGATGGCCGTGCGGGCGGGGGCGACCGTCATTGCCGTTTCCGGCAGTCCCGGAAAGTTCGAACGGCTCCGCGAGCTGGGCGCCTCACACGTCATCGATCGGCGCAGCGAACCGGGATGGGGCGAGCGCGCGCGGTCGCTGACCGACGGAGAGGAGGGCGTCGACCTGGTGATCGAAGTGGGCGGGCAGGGCACGCTCGAGCAGTCGATGCGCGCCGTCCATCCGGGCGGCACGATCGCGCTCATCGGCACGCTGGCGGGCCCGACGCCGGTCTCGCTGACGCCGCTGCTGCTGCGCAACATCACGCTCGCGGGCATCATGGTCGGATCGCGCGCCATGCTCGCGGCGATGATGTCGGCGCTGAGCGACTGGCGCCTGCGGCCGGTCATCGACACGGTCGTGCCGTTTGCCGAGGCGCCGGCCGCCTTCGAGCGGCTGGCGAGCGGACGTCAGTTCGGCAAGGTCGTCGTATCGGTGCCGTGACGGCCGCGTGGCCGGCGGCCGTACGCGGCTAGAATGGCCGAATCGTTTCTCTCTGGAGTCATCGCACATGAAGCAGGTGTTTGGGGCAATGGCGCTCGGCGCCCTGGTCCTGGCGGGCGCGCCGGCAGCGGCCCTGGCCGGACCGGCACAACAGGCGCCGTCGATCGGGAACTTCGAGCCGAAGGTCGGGCAGCCGGGTAAGGACGTCGTGTGGGTGCCGACGCCGGAGTCGCTCGTTCAGCTGATGCTCGACATTGCCGAGGTCACGGCCGACGACTACGTGATCGACCTTGGTTCGGGTGACGGCCGGACGGTGATTGCGGCGGCGAAGCGGGGAGCGCGCGCCCACGGCATCGAATACAACGGCGACATGGTGAAGCTGGCGCGCGCGGCCGCCGAGCGCGAGGGCGTCGCCGACCGGGCGACGTTCGAGGAGGCCGACCTGTTCGAGCGGCTCGACGAGCTGAAGAAGGCCGACGTCATCACGATGTTCCTGCTGACGTCGCTCAACCTCAAGCTCCGGCCGACGCTGCTCGAACTCGAGCCCGGTACGCGCATCGTCTCGAATACGTTCCGGATGGCGGACTGGGAGCCGGACGTCGAGCAGCGCGTCGACGAGGAGTGCGAGAGCTGGTGCGAGGCGCTGCTCTGGATCGTGCCGGCTCGCATCGAAGGCACCTGGCAGATGGGCGACGGCCGCCTGACGTTCCGGCAGCAGTTCCAGCGCGTGTCGGGCATCCTCGGCACGCAGGTGCTGACCGACATCCGCCTGCGCGGCCGCGACATCTCGTTCCTGATCGACGGCGTCCGCTACACGGGTCGCGTCGAGGGCGACACCATGGCCGGCACGCGCGAAGACGGCAGCAGCTGGACGGCGCGGCGGGCCGGCGGGTCGTAAGGCAACGACCCGCCCGCCCCTCTGAACTGCGGCAGGCCGGCCGGCGGCCGGCGGCCCGGGCGCGCACGTGGGCCGCACCGACCGTTAGAGGCTGTACCCGCCCCGATACTCGCGCGTCAGGTAGTCGTTGGCCTTCGCGACGTTCGTCACGCGCATGGCTTCGCCGTCGTAGTGCAGCTTCGCGTTGGCCCGCAGCGCGACGACACCGAGCAGCATGATCTCGGTGAGGTGGGCGGCGTACGAGAACGGGCACGAGGGTTCCTCGAGCCCGCGGATGGCGTTCACCCAGTTCATTTCGTGCGACTGGTGCGGAATGCGCGGCAGCTGCTCGGGCGGTGCGCCGGTGCTGTTGTGCAGGTCGACGGGCAGCAGGCGCGGGTTGGCGCCGTACGTGTCCTGCAGCATCTTTCCCTTCGAGCCGATGTAGAGCACGCCGCCGCCCGGGTCGAGCGGGAAGTCGCCCAGTTCCTCTGGCCGCGGCGGCAGCAGGCCGCCGTCGTACCAGATGAGCCTGACCGGCGGGCGTCCGTCGCGCGCCGGGAACTCGTAGTAGGTCGTGGTGGCCGCCGGGTACGAAGCGCCGTTGAATGGCGTGGAGAGCGTCTCGACGGTCGACGGCAGGCCGAGTTCGAGCCCCCACACCGGGTGATCGATCAGGTGGGCGCCCATGTCGCCCAGCGCGCCCTGCCCCCAGTCGACCCAGCCGCGCCAGTTGAACGGATGGTAGACCGGGTGGTACTCGACCCAGGGTGCCACACCCAGGAACAGATCCCACGAGAGCTTCTCGGGCACGCGGTAGTCGGCCGACGCCATGGCGTTGGCCAGGCGTGCCATGATGCCCGCGTTGTTCCAGCTGTTCGGCGGGGCGGCCGACGACGGGCGCGGGATCCCCTGAGGCCAGTAGGCGTAGGGGCGGTTCGTCCAGACGTGGACCTCGCGAATCTCGCCGAGCACGCCCGAGCGGAGGTACTCCTGGCCGCGACGCGCGCCATCCTGCGAGTGCCCCTGGTTCCCCATCTGGGTGACGACCTTCGTTTCGGCCGCCCGGCGGGCCAGGTGGCGGGCTTCATGGACGGACCAGGTGAGCGGCTTCTCGACGTACACATGCTTGCCGAGTGACATGGCCGCCGAGGCAATCACCGCGTGCATGTGGTCGGGCGTGGCCACGACAACCGCGTCGATGTCCTTCTGCTTTTCCAGCATCTCGCGGTAGTCGCGGTAGCGCGCCATGCGCGGGATCTGGTCGGTGACGAAGCGGCGGAGCAGGTCGCGCTGCTCGGGGCGCTCCCAGCGGGCATCGGCTTCCTGCTGGGCCTTCGACGGGCCGAAGTCGGTCCACGCCGGCCGGCGGGCCGCGGTGCCCTGGCCCGCGCTTCCGCCTCCCGGCGCCTGCGGCGCCGGGCCGGTGATCGGGAAGGCGGTGTTGCGCCACGTCTCGAGCCGCGATTCGAGCAGGGCGAAATCGACGTCGCAGACCGCGACGATGTTCTGGCTCATCAGGTTCTGGGTGACCTGCGCACCGCGGCCACCGATGCCGACCGTGGCGATGTTTACCGTGTCGCTCGGCGGCGTCAGGCCCTGGCCGAGCACGTGGCGCGGCACGATCATCAGCGACGCGCCGGTCGCGGCGGCCGAGGCGGTCGCACGGATGAACGTGCGGCGGGTGACGGGACCGCGGGCAGGTCCCCCGACGGGAGTCTGTGGCTTGGGATCGCTCGACATGTCCGCTCCTGGCGTCGGCACGCCGGGCCGACGCGGTCAGAATCGATGTGCCGGTGCGGACAACCCTGCCACGGACACCCGGGCAGGTCAAGATGCCTTCAGGTGTGTCAGGACGTTGGCGACCTCGTCGGGTGAGCCGATGACGAGGCTGGTGCGCTGGTGGATGCCCGTTGGTTCGATCTCGAGCACGCGCCGATCCGGCTCCGGGCCGGAGCCGACCACGGCGCGCCCGCCGGCCTGCTCCATGATGAACGCCATCGGATTGGCCTCGTACATCAGCCGCAGCTTGCCGGTCGGGTTCTTCTTCGTCGGCGGGTAGAGGAACACCCCGCCCTGCAGCAGGATACGGTGCACGTCGGAGACCATCGATCCGATGTAGCGGCTCGAGTAGTCGTGCTGGTGCGCCCAGTCGAGGTAGCGCTGGATGCCGGCCGGGAACGAGTGCCGGTAGGCTTCGTTGACCGAGTAGCTCCGGTGTGCGCGCGGAATCTGGATGTTGCTCTTCACGAGCACGAACGTGCCGATCGCCGGATCGAGCACGAACATGTGCACGCCGTTGCCGGTGGTCAGCACGAAGACCGTCGACGATCCGTACAGGATGTAGCCGGCCGCGAGCTGCTTCGTGCCGGGCTGCTGCAGCGTCTCGGCTGCGCCCGGGATGTTCGGGTCGTTGCGCAGAATCGAGAAGACCGTCCCGACACTCACGCACACGTCGAGGTTCGACGAGCCGTCGAGCGGATCGAAGATGACGCAGTACTTGCCGCCCTGTGATCCCCGGCGGAGGATCGTCGGCTCCTCGTCCTCCTCGGAGGCGACGACGGCGACGCTCGGGCGGTTGCCGAGGCACGTCATCAGGATGTCGTTCGCGATGACGTCGAGCTTCTGCTGGGTCTCGCCGTGGACGTTCGCGCCGCCCTGCTCGCCGAGCACGTCCTCGATGCGCGCCGTCCGGACCTTGGCCGCGATCGACTTGGCTGCCAGCGAGAGTGCCGACAGGATCCACGTGAAGTCGCCGCCGGCCGACGGATAGCGTTCTTCCTCGCGGAGGATGAACGACTGCAGCGACATGAGGTTGGGGAAATGGCTGTTGCGTGATGCTTCGATCGGGCTCGACATGGTGACCGCCGCACCGCACGCCGCGGTGCGCTCTTCAGGTGTGCGGAGCTGTCCCGCACACGGAGCATACCACTCCGCGCCGGCCGTCGCGGCGGTGACGCGCTGGTAGGATCGGGAGCGCATGGAGCCGCGCCGCATCCTTCTTACCCCACTCCTGTTCGGTCTCCCGGGTGCCGGCCTGCCGGCCGTCGCACAGCAACCGCCTGCGCCGCCCGCGCTCACGTTCGCCTTCGACGCGCGCGTCGAGCCGGGACCGCCGCTCGAGCCCGGTCAGGTGCCGCGCGGTCGACGGCCCATCATCCCGATCATCGGCGGTTCGTTCGAGGACACGCGCTCCGTCGTCATCCGTTTCCGGAAGGTCGAGTGATTACGCACGTCTTTTTCGACAACGACGGCATCCTGGTCGACACCGAGCATCTGTACTTCGAGGCGAGCCGGCGGGTGCTGGCGGCGCGCGATATCGAGCTGCGCGAGGCCGACTACATCCAGCTGTTCCTGCGCGAGAACCGCGGGCTGCTGCACTACGCGGATATCTACGGGTGGACGACGGCCGAGCTCGATGAGCTGCGCCGGACGCGCAACGCGATCTACACCGACCTGCTCGTGCGCGAGGCGCGCGTGATCGACGGCGTCCGCGACGTGCTCGATCGGCTGTACGGCCGATGCCGGATGGCCATCGTCACGAGTGCGTATGCCGATCACTTCGAGCTCGTGCACTCGCGGACGAACCTGCTGCACTACTTCGACTTCGTCCTGAAGGACGGTGACTACGCCGCGTCGAAGCCGCACCCGGCGCCGTACCTGACCGCGCTCGCGCGCAGCGGCGCCGCGCCGGAGACGTGCCTGGTCGTCGAGGATTCGGAGCGCGGCCTCGCGGCGGCGACCGCCGCCGGGCTGCGCTGCGTGATTGTCCCGAGCCGGCTCACGCGCGGCGAGCGCTTCGAGGGCGCCTGGCGCGTGCTCGACGACATCCGCGAGCTGCCGGGCCTGATAGACGAAGCGTAGGCGCCGGAGCGACGCCCGGCGGCTCAAGAACTCCGCTCAGGCGAGGTCGTCGTCTTCCGCTTCGTCGAGCGCGACCGTGAACGTCCGCCGGTCGCGGCCGGAGAATGCGGCGAGCAGCGAGAGGGCCTTGTTCTCGAGAATGCGAAGCGATGTCCGTCCGGCGATCACGGCCGTGGCGCCGAGGACGAGCGATGCGATGGCCACCCGGCCGACGTCGCGGAACAGCCAGACCACCTGAACAATGGCCGCCGCGACGCCGAGGATGATGCAGAGGAACACGACCGATGCGTTGCCGATGGTGCGCTTTGCGTCGGCCTGGCGCGTGAACGGCAGGCCGCGCTGCGCCCAGCCGAACACCCCCAGATAGCACGAGAGGACGGCGAGGGTGTACGCGGCGTACAGCCCGCCATGCTCCACGCCCCACGCGGCGGTGGCGACGATGAGCACGACGACCGAGGGGATCGCGGCTCCGGACAGCCAGAGCGTCGCCAGCGTGCCGCGGACGACGCCGCGCAGTCCCGAGGCCGGCACGGTCAGGAAGATCCAGCGGGCGCGGTAGTGGTCGCTGAAGGCGAGGGCGTCGGCTGCGGCGATCATGGCGATGCCGAAGATGTGCGGCAGCAGGTGCGTCGCGAACGACCCATCTTCTTCGAATGGTGAACGCAGGCCACCCCGCGCGGTGAGGACCACGAGCAGCAGGGGCACGACCGCCTGCAGGAGCGTACGCCGGACCTGCCAGTCGCGCCGTGCCATCTTCATCACGAACAGGCCGCTGCCCGCGCCGGCGCGACTGCCGGTCAGTCGCTCCAGCAGGCGCATCGCGAGCCTGCTGCGCCGGACCGACGTCGTCGTCCCGGCAGCGCGGCGGGTCGTCGATGTCCGGATCATGTAGCCCTGCGTCAGGACGCTGAGGCCGGCGAGCACGAGACCGGCCGAAAGCACCATGCCGGGCAGGGCGAAGGCGGGGACGAACAGCGCCGAGCCTCCCTGGCCCGCCAGGCCGAGCGCGGCAAACCAGCTCACCGGGAGCGCCGACCAGTAGGGACCGTCGAAGCGGATGTCGGCGTCGATGAGGTTCAGCACGTGCGGCAGCGCCGGCAGCGAGAGGCCGCCGAGCAGTTGGGCCCACAGGGCGGCGTTGCGGACACGAGCCGCCGGCACCATCCGGAACAGGACGCCGAGCGCACCACAGGTCGCCAGCGCCGTGAATGCCGCGCCCAGCGCGGCTGCGGCCAGGTGCGTCAGTGGATAGAACCGGCTCGTGCCCTCGAGGCGCAGACCGGCGAGCGCGGGAAGCGCGTTCAGGGCAAGTCCGACCACGACGGCAAACCCGATCAGGTACGTCAGCTTGGCGGCCACGTACGTCAGGTTGCCGATCGGGCGATGGGCGAGCACGGCCGCTTCGGCGGGGTTCAGCAGGGCGTCGGCTGCTTCCGCGATCAGCAGCGGCACCAGCAGCACGAGCGTCATCGTCTGCGACAGCATGAGCACGTCGCGGGGTGTCACGCGGCCGGTGAGCGCCACGAGGGCGGGGAAGCCGCCGAGCAGGACGAGCAGCGCGGCAAGGATGCCCAGAGCCGGGCCGTGCATGCCGAACTGGCTCGTCAGCTCACGGCGCGCCCCGAGCGTGCGCAGCAGGCGCACGATCAGCACGTACTGGCGCCGGTCGAAGGCACCGATGCTCATGGCCTCAGACAGCTCATCATCTGCTGCACCCGCGGTTCCACGTCGCCGGCCTGCGTGACCTGTCGGAAGACGTCTTCGAGCGTGGCCTCGTGCGTGGCCGACTTGAGCGCTTCGGGTGACCCGTCGGCGATGAGCCGGCCGTAATTCAGGATGAGCACACGCGAGCACACGCGCTCGACGACGTCGAGCACGTGGGAGCTGTAGAGGACGGTACGTCCCTGCGCGGCGAGCGCCGAAAGCAGGCGCTTCACCAGCACCGCCGAATCGGTATCGAGACCCGTGAGCGGCTCATCGAGCACGAGCATCGACGGGTCGTGCAGCAGCGCGGCCGTCAGCAGCACCTTCTGCCGCATGCCCTTCGAGTAGGCGCCGAGCCGCAGCAGCCGATCCTCGAAGAGGCCGAACCCGGTGAGCAGGGTTTCGATACGCGCCTGCAGCAGGTCTTCGTCCATGCCGTGAAGCCGGCCGCAGAGCTCGAGAAACTCGAGCGCCGACAGCGTCTCGTACAGCTCGGCCGCTTCCGGCACGTAGCCGATCGTCTGCTTCAGCGCGAGGCGACCGTCCGGCAGCACGTGTCCCTGTACTTCGACGTGACCGCTGCTGGCGTCGAGGATGCCGACCAGGATGCGCAGGAGTGTCGACTTGCCGGCACCGTTCGGGCCCAGCAGGCCGGTGACTTCACCGGGCCGGACGTCGAACGTCAGGCCATGCAGGATGTCGGGCCCGCCGTAGCTGAAGCGCAGATCGCGCACGGTGATCGACGGCGAGGGCGCCATCATGTTCGGAGTAGGAGTATATGTCCGTGTCTTCTTCTGCTGCCGGAACGGTCACCACGCTACAGGGGCCCTGACCGTCCGGCTGTGCAGTGACGGCCGGTCCATACGCGTTCGTGCGGCACCCGATGTATCTCGGCGTGCCGCCGGTCGGTCTCGGGACGCGGCCGGGTCTGCAGTCGTGGTATGCGGGCCTGGTGCCGGTACCGGTTGTCGCGGCGTGTGTGCGCTGGCGGATGGTGCCCGGACTGTTCTGAGTGCGGATGCCCTGCGCCGCCGCTTCCGGGCGACGCAGGGCGATGCAGAGGATGAGGATGGGCGGGCAGATGGCCCGCCCGCGCCTAGGTCAGCAGCTCTTCGAGCGCCCGGCGGATGGCCTCGATCGCTTCGCCTTCGGTGTGGGCCGAGCGGGCGAGTCGGGCGAGCCGTTCGGCCACGCCGGGGTGCGGCGCCGCGGTCTGCTCCTGCAGCGGCTCGACGATCATCCCGGCGCCCGCCGTGAAGTTCGTCGTCGGCTCGATGAGGATGAAGGCGCCCGTGCCGCGCTGCTCGTGATAGCGATCGAAGATGAGCGCGCGCGAGGTGTCGACCGTCACCCGGCCGATGTCGTTGAGCAGCAGCCGTGTGTCGACCTGCGCGGTCGTCGTGCCCGACGCGTGCTTGAGCACGTAGAGCCGGTTCGGTTCGAGCGGCCGCTCGTCCATCCACACCATGTCGGCCTGGAAGCGCCGGCCCATGTTGATGTGGCCGTCGACGAGCACGTCGCCGCGGCTGATGTCGAGCTCGTCCTCGAGGACGAGCGTCACCGACATCGGCGCAAAGGCCACGTCGAGGTCGCCGTCGTAGGTGACGATGCGCTTGACGCGGCTCGAGCGCACCGACGGCCAGACGGTGAGCGTGTCGCCCACGCGGACCGTGCCCGACAGGATCTGCCCGGCGTAGCCGCGGAAGTCCTGGTGCGGCCGGATGACGAGCTGCACCGGCATGCGGAACGGCCCGAGTGGGGCCCTGGTTTCGACGTCGACCGTCTCAAGGAACTCGAGCAGGCTGCTGCCGTCGTACCAGGGCGTCCGGTCGCTGCGCGTGATGACGTTGTCGCCGTGCAGCGCGCTGATCGGGATGGGCTGCACGTTCGATCCGGCGAGCAGCGTCGAGAAGCCCGACGCGATGCTGTCGAAGACGCCGCGGTCGAAGTCGACCAGGTCCATCTTGTTGACCGCGACGACGAAGTCGCGGATGCCGAGCAGGCTCGCGATGCGGGCGTGGCGGCGCGACTGATCGAGGATGCCGTGGCGGGCGTCGACGAGCAGGATGGCGACGTCGGCCGTCGAGGCGCCCGTGGCCATGTTGCGCGTGTACTGCTCGTGCCCGGGCGTGTCGGCCAGGATGAACTTCCGGCGCGCGGTCGCGAAGTAGCGGTACGCGACGTCGATCGTGATGCCCTGCTCGCGCTCGGCGCGCAGCCCGTCGGTGAACAGCGAGAAGTCGATCGGGCCCGCCGTCCGGTTCTTCGACGCCTTCTCGACCGACAGCAGCTGATCCTCGTAGACCGACTGCGAGTCGTAGAGCAGCCGTCCGATCAGCGTGCTCTTGCCGTCGTCGACGCTGCCGGCAGTGCAGATGCGCAGGAGCGTCGACGACCGCTCCGTGCCGTGAATGCCCATCAGAAGTACCCCTCGCGCTTCTTGATCTCCATCGAGCCGTCCTGGTCGTGATCGATCACGCGGAGCTGGCGCTCGGAATGCCGGATGCTGACGAGCTCCTCGATGATCTTCGGCACCGTGTCGGCCTCCGACCGGATCGCGCCCGTGCAGGGCGAGCAGCCGAGCGACCGCATGCGGCACATGACCAGCTGCGGCTTCTCGCCGGGCAGCAGCGGAACGAAGGGCTGCTCGACGGGGATCAGCGCGTCGCCGCGGACGATCACCTCGCGCGGCTTCGCGAAGTAGAGCGGCACGATGGGGATGTTCTCCTCGTGGATGTACTGCCAGACGTCGATCTCGGTCCAGTTCGAGAGCGGGAACACGCGGATGCTCTCGCCCTTGCGGACGCGGCCGTTGAGCAGGTGCCAGAGCTCCGGCCGCTGCCGCTTCGGATCCCACTGGCCCTTCTCGTCGCGCAGCGAGAAGATCCGCTCCTTCGCGCGCGAGCGCTCCTCGTCGCGGCGGGCGCCGCCGAACGCCGCGTCGAACTGACCGGCCTCGAGCGCGTCGAGCAGCGCGCGCGTCTTGAGGAGGCCGCAGCACCGCTGCGTGCCCACGGCGAACGGCTGCGTCCCGGCTTCGATCGCCTCGCGGTTCGTGTGCACGATCAGCTGCGCGCCGACCTCGCGGGCGTACCAGTCGCGGAACTCGATCATCTCGCGGAACTTGTACGTCGTGTCGACGTGCAGCAGCGGGAACGGGATCGGGCCCGGGTAGAAGGCCTTCTGCGCCAGCCGCAGCAGCACCGACGAGTCCTTGCCGATCGAATAGAGCATGACCGGCCGCTCGAACTCGGCGACGACCTCGCGCATGATCGCGATGCTTTCGGCCTCGAGGGCGCGCAGGTGGTCGAGCCGGGGCGCGGGTGAGCGGGCCGGCGGGGCAGATGACGGGATATCAACGGTGTGCATGGTGAATCGAACTAGCAGACGAACTCTTCTTCGAAGCCCGAGCGGTCGGCCTTGAGCCGCCACGACCGCGCCTCCTTCGCCTGACCCTGGCGCACCGACACGATCAGGTAGCTCAGGTTCGGCCAGGCGTGGTCGAGGTCGAACTGCGACGGCTCGGCCGGGTGATCCGGGTGCGAGTGATAGAAGCCGACCAGCTGCAGCCCCGTTTCGGCCGCCCGCGCCTCGGCGCGGCGGTACTCGTCGGGCCCGACCATGAACCGGCGCCGCCGCTCGTCGGGGAACGTGTTGTCGAGCGGGAAGGCTTCGGTCACCTCGCCCGGTTTCGGGCCGAGCAGCGCGCCGCAGCACTCATCGGGGTAGGTCCGGGCGCCGTGGCGACGGATCGCCGTCAGCTGTGCTTCGTCGATCCGCAGGTGAATCGGAGCGTCGGTCACGGTGGCATCCTCCTCGGGCGTCACGTCCCACAGCGGATCCGACAGGTAGCGGTCGCCGCCATCGGGGAAGATGGCGACGATGACGCCCTCGTCGAGTCCGCAGGCGACACGGATGGCGGCGGCGAGCGCCGCGCCGCTCGACGGCCCGACGAACAGCCCCTCTTCACGGGCGAGCCGCCGGATGAGCGCGTGGGCCTCGTCCGTCTCGATACGCACGTCCTCGTCGGCGAGCGTCGGGTCGTAGATGGCCGGCACGATGGCCGACTCCATGTGCTTGAGCCCCTCGAGCCCGTGCAGCGGCGAGTCGGGCTGTACCGAGATGAGCCGCACGCCGGGCTTGTCCTGCTTCAGACGGCGCCCGGTCCCCATGAATGTGCCGCTCGTTCCGAGACCCGCGACGAAATGCGTGATGCGGCCCTGCGTCTGCTCGAGGATCTCGACGCCCGTGCTGTTGAAGTGCGCCAGCCAGTTGGCCGGGTTGCTGTACTGGTCGGGGTAGAAGTAGCGGTGCGGCTCGCGCTCGTAGATCGCCCGCACCTGGCGGATGGCGCCGTCGCTGCCCTCCATCGGGTCGGTGAACACCAGGTCGGCGCCGTAGACGCGCAGCAGCCGCTTGCGCTCGGGCGTCACGTTCGACGGCACGCACAGCCGCACCCGATGCCCGCGCGCTGCGCCCAGCATCGCGTAGGCAATCCCGGTGTTGCCCGAGGTCGCGTCGAGCAGGATCCGGCCCGGGCCGAGCCTGCCGCTGCGCTCGCCCTCGAGCACCATCGCCAGCGCCGCGCGGTCCTTGACCGACCCGCCCGGATTGCGCATCTCGAGCTTGGCGTAGATCTCGACGCCGGCCTTCGGTTCGAACCGGCGCAGGCGCACGAGCGGCGTGTTGCCGATCTGGTCGATCAGCGACGTGCCGCGTGTCGTCGGAGTGTCGAGTGCGCTGTGACTCATAAAAAGAGGAGGTGCTGAAAAAACAGAAAAGCCCGGAACCACTCGGTTCCGGGCCTGCCGGGGCGCTGGACGCGACCGTTACCGTTGTGTCAGGAGTTCATGTCGCAAGCGCCGCCCGGGCAGGCCCGTACTGACAGGTCCGACAACAGGGACAGCCGCTGGCGACGCTCCAGATCAAGGACACCCGTCATTGATAACGCACCGGGGCAGGTGTGTCAAACGGCGGTGGGGCACCCGGTGCTCCGGGCTTGCGGTTGCGAGCGCCTCCGTGCTACCGTGACCCATTCATGGCTCGTCGCGTCGTGACCTGCTGTCGTCCCTCCTGTTGCTGCGCCGGGCAGGGGTCTGCCGGTTCGCATTGGGGATGATCTGAACGGTCACACGATTACGACGATCGCTCCGAACCCGCGAACCAGCATTGGTCGCGGGTTTTTTCGTTTCTGGCGGGATCGGCTGCGGCCGCGCCCGCCCGGGCTCGATCGGTGAAGGCTGAGGCGCTTTTTCCCGTATTCCTGAAGCTCGCCGGACGCCGCGTCCTCGTGGTGGGCGGCGGTCCCGTCGCGGCGGGAAAGATCGCCGGACTCGAGGCCGCCGGCGCCGACATCACCGTCGTCGCGCCCGGGATTGTCGACGAGATCCGCCGGAGCGGCGTGCGGATCGAGCAGCGCCCGTTCGAGGAACGGGACCTCGACGACGTGTGGTACGTCGTGGCGGCCGCCACGCCCGAGGTCAATGCCGCCGTCGCCCGCGCGGCCGAAGAGCGGCGGCTGTTCGTCAACGCGGTCGACGACCCGCCCAACGCCACCGCCTACCTCGGCGGCGTCGTCCGCCGTGGCGATGCGACCGTGGCGGTGTCGACCGGCGGCCGTTCGCCAGCCCTGGCCGGCCTGCTGCGCGAGGGCATCGACGCCCTGCTGCCCGAGACGGCGGTCGTGGACCGCTGGCTCGAGGAGGGCGACGCGCTCAAGGCCGTGTGGCGCTCGACCGGTGTCCCCATGGAGGAGCGGCGCGTGCAGATGGCCGAGGTAATCGCGCGCGCCTACTGCGGCCGGATGCCGGGCTGTGCGGCCGTCGCATCGACCGGCGGCCGCGGCCCCGCGGAGCCGGCGGAAACGAACGGCCGATGACCATGTCCGGCGGCTTTGTCTCGCTCGTCGGCGCCGGCCCCGGCGATCCCGACCTGCTGACGCTCAGGGCGGTCGATCGCCTGCGCAGCGCCGACCTGGTCCTGCACGACGGCCTCGTGCCGGCGGCCGTCCTGGCGCTGGCCGGCGCGGCCGAGTGCGTGTCGGTGGCACGGCGGGTGGGTGAGAAGCGGCTCTCGCAGCAGGACGTCTGCGGCCTGATGGTGGCGGCGGCGCGGATGGGCCAGCGGGTCGTGCGGCTCAAGTCGGGAGATCCGTTCGTCTTCGGGCGCGGCGGCGAGGAAGTGCATGCGCTGATCGAGGCGGGAATCCCCTTCGAAGTCGTGCCGGGCCTGTCGACGGCGATTGCCGCGCCGACGCTGGCAGGCATTCCGGTGACCCACCGCGGCGTGTCCTCGGGCCTGCTCGTGGTGAGCGGACATGCGCCGGAAGCCTGGGCGCCGCTGCTCGGCGCGATTCCGCCCGGCGCGGCAACCGTGGTCGTGCTGATGGGGAAGCGGACGCGTGGTGACATCGCGGCCTTTCTCATCGAGCGCGGCTGGCCGGCCGGCACGCCGGCGGCTGTCGTCGTCGACGCTTCGCACGAGACGCAGCAGGTGTGGACCGGCGATCTGCTGGCGCTGGCCGGCAGCCTGGAAATCGGCGGAGACGATCGTCCCGCGGTAATCGTGATCGGGGAAGTGGTGACCGCGGCCGCCATGCCGCACGAGGTCACGGCAATTCTGGCAGAGGAGCACACATGGCAGTCCATGACCATCCGGCAACCGTAGGCCGCGCACGCGAGTCGTTCGCGAAGACGTCCGACATCGACGAGTTCGTCGAGATGCTCGAGAAGTACGAGCGGGGAGAAATCTCGGCCGACGACTGGCGGCGCTTCCGGCTGCTGCGCGGCACGTACGGGCAGCGGCAGGACGACCTGCACATGCTGCGCATCAAGATCCCGCAGGGACTGCTGACCGCCGACCAGCTCTATGCACTGGCCGACGTGGCCGACTGGTATTCGCGCGGGTTCGGCCACATCACGACGCGGCAGAACATGCAGTTCCACTTCGTGAAGCTGCATGACGCCGAGAAGGCGCACCGCCGCGTCGCCGAGGTCGGCATGACGACGCGCGAAGCGTGCGGCAACTCGGTGCGCAACATCACCAACTGCCCGTACGCCGGCGTGTCGCCCACCGAAGCATTCGACGTCACGCCCTACTCCGAGGCGATGACGCGCTACTTCCTGCGGCACCCGCTGTCGGGCGTGCTGCCGCGCAAGTTCAAGATCGGCTTCGAGGGCTGCGCCGAGGACCACGTCAAGGCGGCCATCAACGACATCGGCCTGATCGGCCGCATCCAGGACGGCCGGCGCGGCTTCCGGATGCTCGTGGCCGGCGGCACGTCGATCATGCCCGTCTCCGGCTACGTCCTGTACGACTTCCTCCCGGCCGGTGAGATTCTGGCCGCCGCCGAGGCCGTCGTGCGCGTCTTCCACGACCTGGGCGACTACAAGAACAAGCACAAGAACCGCATCAAGTTCCTCGTCCGGAAGCTCGGCTGGGATCAGTTCCGCGCCGAGTTCGAGAAGCGGCTGGCCGACGTGCGCGCCGAAGGGGCGCCGTCGCTGCCGTTCGATCCCGAGACGGTGGAGGGCGAGCCGGCACCCGACTGGGAGCGTCCCGCGCCACCGTCGGTCGCCGACGTGGCTGCGCGCGTGCTGTCGGGTGAGGTCCGCGGTCCGGGCATCCGGCCCGAGCCGAAGCCGCTGCTGACGGTGACCGACGCCCAGTACTCGGAGTGGGCGCTCACCAACGTCCGGCTCCAGAAGCAGCCGGGGTACTCGACGGTCATCGCCACGGTGCCGCTCGGCGACCTGTCGAGCATGCAGATGCGCATCCTCGCGGATCTGTCGCGCGCCTACAGCGACGGTACGGTCCGGGTGACGCCCACGCAGAACCTCGTGTTCCGCTGGGTCCCCAACGCGGATGTGCGCGGTCTGTACGAGCGGCTCTGCGCGCTCGGGCTGCCGCTCGGCGACGCCGACACGATTGCCGACATCACGAGCTGCCCGGGCGCCGAGTCGTGCAAGCTGGCCGTCACCCAGTCGCGCGGGCTCGGCTACTACGTCGAGGAGCACATCCGGAACAACCGCCGGCTCATTGCGCTGGCGCCGTCACTCGACATCAAGGTGAGCGGGTGCCCGAACGGCTGCGGCCAGCACCACATTGCCGCCGTCGGCTTCCAGGGCAGCCTCAGGAAGATCGAAGGGCGTCCGGCGCCGCAGTATTTCGTGATGGTCGGCGGCGGCGTGACCAGCGAGGGCGCGACGTTCGGCCGGCTCGTTGCGAAGATCCCCGCGCGGCGCGGCCCGCAGGCGGCCGAGCGGCTCGCTGAACTGTATGCAGCCGAGCGGCAGGACGGGGAAACGGCGCAGGCCTTCTTCAACCGCGTCGACCTGACGAAGGTGAAGGCGGTGCTGGCCGACCTCGAGCCGCTCGCGCCCGAGGACGCGACGCCCGAGGACTTCATCGATCTGGCCGAGGATCACGCGTTCAACCCCGAAACGTCCGAGGGCGAGTGCGCGGTGTAGCATAGGCGCGGGGCGACCCGCGATGTCCTCGTTCATCACCGATCGATTCCTGCTCAGGAGCGAAGCGGCGTGGCGGCTCTACCGCGACCACGCCGCTTCGCAGCCCATCTACGACTACCACTGCCATCTCGACCCGCGCGACATTGCCGCCGACCGGCAGTTCGCCAACCTCACCGAGATCTGGCTCGAAGGTGATCACTACAAATGGCGCGCTATGCGCGCCAACGGGATCGACGAGCGCTACTGCACGGGAAGCGCCGACCCTTACGAGAAGTTCCTCGCCTGGGCCGAGACGGTCCCGCGTACCGTCCGCAACCCGCTCTACCACTGGACGCACCTCGAGCTGCTCCGCTACTTCGGCATCACCGAACGGCTCGATGCGACGACGGCGCCGCGCATCTGGGAGCGCGCCAATGAACGGCTGGCTGCGGGCGACCTGACGACGCGAGGCATCCTCCGCGCGTTCGACGTCCGCGTCGTGTGCACCACCGACGATCCGGCGGATTCACTCGAGGCGCACGACGAGATTCGCGCTTCCGGGTTCGAGACGCGCGTCTATCCGACGTACCGGCCCGATCGAGCGCTCGACGTCGACCAGCCGGCCGTCTTCAACCCGTGGGTCGAGCGTCTCGCGGCGGCGGCCGACGTCGACATCGTGCGCTTCGCCGACTTTCTCGACGCGCTCGCGCGGCGCCACCAGGCGTTCCACGACGCGGGCGGCCGGCTCTCGGATCACGGCCTGACGCGCTGTCCGGTCTCGCCCTGCCCGGACCAGGACGCGGCGGCGATCTTCGATCGCGCGCGCAGCGGCCGGCAGGTCGACCCGGAGGCCGCCGAGCGCTTCGCGGCCTTCATGATGCTGTTCTTCGGCCGGCTCGACGCCGAGAAGGGATGGACGAAGCAGCTGCACCTCGGCGCGCGGCGCAACGCGAGCCGGCGTGCGATGCGCGAGCTCGGCCGCGACACCGGCTACGACTCGATCGGCGACTATCCGCAGGCCGAGGCGCTCGGCGCGTACCTCGACCTGCTCGACAGCGAGCGCGCGCTGCCGAAGACCATCGTCTACAACCTCAATCCTGCCGACAACTACGTCTTCGCGACGATGATCGGCAACTTCCAGGATGGTTCGGTGCCGGGCAAGATCCAGTTCGGATCGGGCTGGTGGTTCCTCGACCAGAAGGAAGGCATGGAGTGGCAGATGAACGCGCTGTCGAATGCCGGGTTGCTGTCGCGGTTCGTCGGGATGACGACCGACTCGCGCTCGTTCCTCTCGCTGCCGCGCCACGAGTACTTCCGCCGCGTGCTCTGCAACCTGATTGGCGCCGACGTGGCGGCCGGCGAGCTGCCCGACGATTTCGAGCTGCTCGGGTCGATGGTCGAGGACATCTGCTTCAACAACGCCGTGCGGTACTTCGGGCTGGAGCTGTCGAGGTAGGCGCGGGCGCCGGCGGGGAGGAGTCGTGACGGACGTACGCCCGGCCACCGGGCTTCAGACGATCTTCGCCATCTTCCTCGGCCTGATGGTCGCCACGTTCGTCGGGGTGGGCGTCTACACTTTCTATCCCTCACCCGACGCGGCCTACGTCGAGCGGACGACGCCGCTGCACCGGCGACAGCAGGCGATCCGGAACGCGAAGGCACCCGATGCGCTGACCGACGCCGACCGCGCGGAGATTCAGCGGATCGAGGACGAGCTGGCCGCCCTCGAGGACGAGCGGCGCGCGCTCGGGCAGACGTGGGGACGCCGCACGGCCATCATCGTGATTCTGCTGGCGACGCTGTTCATGACGGTCTCGGTGCTGAGGGCCGTCGAGCTGCCGGTCATCAGCAACGGGCTGCTGCTCGGCGGCGTGTTCACGATGATCTACGGCGTCGGCTGGATTGTCGTCAGCGACACGACGGCCGTCCGGTTCGTGATGCTCACGGCGGCGCTGGCGGTGACGCTGCTGGTCGGCTACGTCCGTTTCGTCGGCGCCGGGAGGCCGCGGGGGGTTCAGCAGGATGCGGAGATCACTTCGGCGTCGATCGACGGGACCGGCCTCGGTGCGCTCGAGGCGCGGGTGCGCGCGCTCGAGGCGCGGCTCGACCGGGCGGCCGCCGCGCTCGACCCGACGGGCGACGATGCCGCGCAGCGGCGCTGAGCCGCCGCACCGATAGCCCGTTCGGTATGCCGTCACGGCATGCCACCCACGGCAGAGGTATGATGTCTCGCATGCCCCGCAAGCCTTCGGCTGCAGCCAGCGCCGCCTCGGCGCTCGTGGCCGACTACGTGCGTCAGCAGATCCTGCAGGGGAAGCTGTCGCGCGGGCAGCGCATTCCGCCCGAGCGTGAGCTGGTGCAGCGGCTCGGCGTCAGCCGGACGAGCGTCCGTGCCGGCCTGCAACAGCTGGCCAACAAGGGCGTGCTCGTCATCCGTCACGGGACGGGCACGTTCGTGGCCGACGGCCCGCTCGTGCTCGACAGTGAGCACTTCCACTTCCTGTCGGCGCTGCACGGCTGCTCGCGCGAGGACATGTTCGAGGCGCGGCGGTCGCTCGAGAGCACGCTGGCCGCGCTGGCAGCCGAGCGCGCCCAGGCCGAGGACCTGGCGGCGCTGGCCGACGCGGTCACCGGCATGTTCGTGTCGCTCGAGGATCCCGGGGAATTCCTGCGCTACGACGCCGCGTTCCACCACGCCGTGGCCGTCGCCTCGCACAACCCGGTGATGGCCTCGCTGGGCGACATGGTGTCGCGCATGTTCTTCCAGGGGCGCATGGGGGCCCATCGTCAGCGCGATTCGAAGCCGATGGTGATCCAGCACCGCCAGATCTACCAGGCGATCCGGCGCCGCGATCCGGCGGCTGCCTCGCGGCTGATGGTCGAGCACCTGCGCGAGGCCGAGCGGCTGCTGCAGGCCGACCTCGACAAGGCGCCGGGCGTGCGGCCCCCGTCCACCGATCCGCGCCTGCCCACGCCGCCGCGCTGAGACGTCCCCGCCTCCGGGATCGCCGCCTGTTCCGATGCTTCGGTCCGTCGTCCGCGTCGATTCCCCAGGCATCAGCCGCCATTGACACGGCCGAATCGCTGCGCTACTGTCGCCCGCACACCAGCAGTGGTCTGATGTCTTGAGGTCCTGTCCGTTCCTGTGGACAGACGTCTGGAACCAACCTGGCTCCCCGGCCTGGCGGTTCACCGTGCCGTCTCGGAGGTGAGACATGGATCGACGTGTACGACGGGGCAGGTGGTTCGTCCTGCTGCTCCTGGTGCTGCTGCCCGCGACAGCCGCGGCCCAGATCACGACCGGCGTCGTGACGGGCGTGGTCCAGGATGAGCAGGGTGGCGTCATTCCCGGCGCGACCGTGCTGCTGATCAGTGAGTCGCGCAACACCCGATCGGTGCCCGTCACGACGGGCGCCGACGGCGGCTACTCGTTCCCGAACGTCGCCCCCGATACCTACACCATCGAGGTGACCATGTCGGGGTTCCGGACGATCCGGCGGTCGGGCGTGCAGGTCAGTCCGGGCGACCGCGTCGGCGTGCCGCCCATCGTGCTGACCGTGGGCGCTGCCGAGGTGGTCGAAGTGACGGCCGACGCGCCCGTGATTCAGTCGCAGTCGGGTGAGCGCTCCTTCACGGTTGCCACCGACGCCGTCGTGAACCTGCCGATCCCGACGCGCAGCTTCGCCTCGCTGGCGGCACTCGCGCCCGGCGTCGACGGCACGAGCCGCGTCGGCGGCGGCGGCCAGACGAACTTCATGATGGACGGCGTCGGCACGATGGACACCGGCAGCAACCGCCTGCTGATGGCTGTCAACACGGAGTCGATCGCCGAGGTGAAGATTCTCACGTCGGGCTACCAGGCCGAGTACGGCCGGTCGAGCGGCCTGCAGATCACGGCCGTCACCAAGAGCGGCACCAACCAGTTTCACGGTTCGCTGTACGACGTCGAGCGCAACTCGCGCTGGAACGCCAACAGCCGCGTCAACCAGCTCAACGGTGATCCGAAGCCGAAGGTCGAGCAGCGCGAGTGGGGGTTCTCGATCGGCGGGCCGGTCGGGCGGCCCGGGGGCGACAACCGCCTCTTCTTCTTCTACGCGCAGGAGTTCCAGCCGCGCACGAGCGGCAACAACGTCGTGCGTTTCCGCGTGCCGACGGCGCTCGAGCGGATGGGCGACTTCTCGCAGTCGACCGATCAGAACGGCAACCTGATGAACCTCATCCGCGACGCGTCGACCGGCCTGCCGTGCACGGCGTCGGACACGCGCGGCTGCTTCCAGCACGAGGGGGTGCTCGGCCGCATTCCGCCGGATCGCCTCTATGAGGCCGGGCTCAACGTCCTGCGCCGCTACCCGCTGCCGAACCTGACGTCCGAGCCGGGCGTCGCGTTCAACTACGAGGCCACCACGCCGGTCGAGAAGCTCACGTCGTACCAGCCGGCCGTCCGACTGGACCTGCAGGCGACGCCGGCGCTGCGCGTCAGCTACAAGTTCTCGGCCTGGCACCAGCCGCGCAAGGTCGTGCTCGGCAACATCCCGGGCTTCAACGACACGATCATGCAGCGGCCCTTCGTGGCGACGAACGCGCTCACGGTCAACTACACGATCAACCCGACGACGTTCTTCGAGGCGACGTGGGGCCGCAGCAGCAACGAACAGGCCGGCTGCGGGCTGACGGGTGACGGCCCGAACTTCTGCCGCAGCGCGCTGCCCGTCAACGACATCGCGAACCGCTTCAACGCGGGGCTCGGCGACATCCCGTATCTGTTCCCGGATGCGACGATCCTCAATCCCGCCTACTACGCGTACTCGGTCATGGAGGACGTACGGCCGAGCATCTGGGACGGCGAGCGGCTGCAGCTCGCGCCGTCGTTCAACTGGGGCAACCGGATCGCGAATGCGCCGCCCAATACGCCGTTCCCCGGGTTCCTGAACGTCAACCGGACGTGGGACTTCTCGGCCAGCGTGACGAAGGTGCTCGGGCCGCACACCGTGAAGGTGGGCTTCTACAACACGCACAGCTACAAGGCGCAGCAGCGCGGCAACTGGAACGGGACGATCAATTTCGGCAACGACTCGAACAATCCGCTCGATGCCGGCTTCGGGTATGCCAACGCGGCGCTCGGCATCTTCTCGTCCTATTCGCAGGCCTCGGCGTACGTCGAAGGCAACTTCGTCTACCGGAACACCGAGTGGTACGTGCAGGACAACTGGAAGGTGAACAGCCGGCTCACGCTCGACTACGGCCTGCGGTTCGTGAACCAGACGCCGCAGTACGACCGGCTGGGGCAGGCGTCGAACTTCCTGCCCGATCGCTGGGATCCGGGCGCGGCGCCTGCGCTGTACGTGGCGGCGTGCGCCAACGGTGAGGCCACCTGCAGCGGCTCGGCGCGTCAGGCGATGAACCCGATCACCGGCGAGCTGCTCGGCCCGAACTCGGCGCTGGCGATCGGCACGCTGGTGCCCGGCTCGGGCGACTTCACGAACGGCCTGTTCCTGTCGGGCGAGGGGATCGTCAAGACGACCTACAAGTATCCGACGCTCGGGCTGAACCCGCGCTTCGGCATGGCGTACGACCTGACCGGCACGCAGTCGGTCGTCCTGCGCGGCAGCGTCGGTCTGTTCTTCGATCGGCCCGACGGCAACGCGATCATGCCGCAGGTCGAGAATCCGCCGTCCTACACGCTCGTGACCGCGCGCTACGGCAACCTGCAGTCGATTTCGTCTGCCGGGCTGTCGACGCAGGGAGCGCCGGCGCTGTCGGTCTACGAGTACGAGAGCAGGCTGCCCTCGTCGACGCAGTGGAACACCGGGGTGCAGATGGCCCTGCCGTGGAACGCGGCGCTCGACGTGGCCTACGTCGGGCAGCACGGTTTCAACCTGCTGCAGTCGGTCAACCTCAATGCGATCGACTTCGGCGCGGCGTTCCTGCCCGAGAACCAGGACCCGACGCTGCCGCCGAGCAGCACGCCCGGCGCGACGGCCGTGCATCAGGATCAGCTGCGCGCCTTCCGCGGCTACGGCGACATCACGCAGCAGTGGAGCCGCGGCTGGCGGACGTACCACTCGCTCCAGATCTCGCTGAACAGGCGCTTCAGCAACGGACTGTCGTTCGGCTTCAACGACACGATCAGCCTGTACGACCGCCAGGCCACGGGTGCGCGGCTCGAGCACTTCCCGGACGGGACGTACCGGCTGCGTGCCGATCAGGCCGAAGCCGACGAACTGCTCGGCAACGCGCTCGGCCCGCGGCACCGGTTCAAGGGGCACTTCGTGTGGGACCTGCCCGACCTGCGCGACCGCAGCGGGATCGGCGGCAGGCTGCTGCAGGCGATCGTCAACGACTGGCAGCTGTCGGGTGTGTGGACGGCGGCGACCGGCTCCCCCTACACCATCGGCTACAGCTACGCGAGCGGCGGCGCGAACATCAACCTGACGGGATCGCCCAACTACGGGGCGCGAATCCGGATCGTGGGTGACCCGGGCGACGGGTGCAGTTCCGATCCGTACCGCCAGTTCAACATCGAGGCCTTCGCCGGTCCGCTGCCGGGCAGCGTCGGTCTTGAGTCGGGCAACCAGTACCTGCGTGGCTGCTTCACCAGCACGCTCGACCTGGCCCTGGCACGCAACATCCGCCTGGGCGGCGGCCGGTCGGTGCAGGTGCGCGTGGACGTGTTCAACGCACCGAACTCGGCCATCATCACCGGGCGGCAGACGACGATGCAGCTGTCGTCGCCGAACGCGCCGACGACGCCCACCAACTCGCCGTTCGACGCCAATGGCGAGCTGATCCCGGCGCGCTCGCGGCCGAACGGGGCGGGCTTCGGTGTGGCCAGCGGCTATCAGGCGCCGCGGACCGTGCAGCTGCAGCTGCGGTTCTCGTTCTAGCGCCCGGCAGCGGGTCGCAAACGGGACGCCGGCCCGCCCGGATTCCGTGCCGGGCGGGTCGGCGACTTCATGTGCGGGATGGCGCCCGGTGATCCAGAATGGGCGGATACCGCCAGCAGATCGACGGGAAGGACGACGGGAGACGGATATGGCTCTGACGCGACGGGAGTTCGGGAAGCGGACGCTGGCGGCTCTGCCCGCAGGCGTGCTGCTGCAGGGAATGGCGGTCGGCGCCGCTTCGCAGGCGCCGCGGCCGATGTCGAAGTGGGCCGGCGTGCAGGTCGGCCTCAACGTGCCGTACAGCCTCGGTGTCGGCAACAACGTGGCCGCCGAGGACCTGCTGAAGCGGATCGTCGAGGTCGGCTACAGTGGTGTCGAATTGCGCGCGCAGCCGGTCGAGCACTACATGGGCTCGCCCATCGTGCGCGCGGCCGCCGAGGCGGCCTCCGCCGGCGGGGGCCGCGGCCGCGGCGGCCGGCCGTCGCCCGAGGAGCAGCGACGTCAGGCCGAAGAGGCCCGCCGCTGGCGGCTCTCGGCGCCCACCAGCCGGATCGCCGAAGTGCGGCGCATGTACGAGGACGCCGGCGTGCTGATCGAGATCCTCAAGATCGACGGGCTCTACGACCTGTCGGACGACGAGCTCGACTACTTCTTCCAGATGGCGCGCGACCTGGGCGCACGCGCCATCTCGGCCGAGATCCCCGACGACCTCGAACAGACCAGGCGGATCGGCACGTTCGCCGACAAGTACCGCATCTGGGCGGCGTACCACCACCACGGGCAGGCGGGCCCGGCCGAGTACCTCCGGGTCTTCGAGCTGGCGCGCTACAACGGCGCCAACATCGACATCGGGCACTTCACGGCGGCGCAGAACACGTCGCCGCTGCCGTTCATCCGCGAGCACGCGGCGCGCATCCCGCACATCCACGTGAAGGACCGCCGGTTCGGGAAGAACGGCGGCGAGAACATGCCGTTCGGCCAGGGTGACACGCCGGTGGCCGAGATCCTCCGTGCCATCCGCGACAACAAGTGGACCATTCAGGCCACCGTCGAGTTCGAGTACCGGGTGCCCGAGGGGTCCGATCGCGTGACCGAGATCATCCGCTGCCGCGACTTCTGCCGCGACGTGCTGCTGTCATGATCGTGTCGCTTCTGCGCCGCTTCGCGCTCATCGCTTTCGTCGTCGTCTCGGGCGGGATCCTGCTGGCGCGGCAGGAACCGCGCCCCTGGCCGCCGCCGGTCGTCCCCATTTCGTCCGACGCATCGCCGAAGAGCCCGGGCGAATCGATGGCCACGTTCACCGTCCCGCCCGGCTACCGCGTCGAGCTGGTGGCGGCCGAGCCGCTCGTGCAGGACCCGATCCTGATGGAGTTCGACTACGACGGCCGGCTGTGGGTCGTCGAGATGCCGGGCTTCATGCCCGAGCTGAATCCATCCGACGATCGCGAGCGTCAGCCCGACGGCCGCGTCGTCGTGCTCGAGGACACCGACGGTGACGGGCGTCTGGATCACCGCCGCGTCTTCCTCGACGGGCTCGTGCTGCCGCGCGCCCTGAAGGTGCTGGTCGACGGCATCCTCGTGGCGGAGCCGCCTGATCTGTGGTTCGTGAAGTTCGCGCCCGACGGCACTGCGGGCGAGCGGGTTCGGGTCCACGACGCCTACGGGCGGCGCGAAGCCGGCATCGAGCACAACGAGAACAGCCTGTGGTGGGGCTTCGACAACTGGCTTCACACCTCGGAAGGCACGACGCACCTGCGGCGGCGCGCCGACGGAACGTTCGAGGTGCGCCGCACCCTGTCGCGCGGCCAGTGGGGCGCCTCGCACGACGATGCCGGACGCATCTTCCGCAACACGAACGAGTCGGTGCTGCACGTGGATCTCGTCCCGACGCCGTATTATGCGCGGAACCCGAATCTGGTGCGGACGCGGGGCGCCTATGAATCGCTTGCCGGTCTCGATCGCGAGAACAACCGCGTCTGGCCGGCCCATGCCACACCCGGCGTCAATCGTGGCTACGTGTGGAACGTGCTGCAGCCGAGCGGGGCGCTGGCCAACTTCACATCGGTGTCGGCCCCGACCATCTTCCGCGGCGATCGGCTCCCGTCCGACGTCTACGGCAACGCGTTCGTCGTCGAACCGGCCGGCAACCTGGTGAGCCGGCTGATCCTGCGTGAGCAGGACGGCGGCGTCGTGGCGCGGAAGGCGTACGAGGGGGCGGAGTTCCTGGTGTCGACCGACGAGCGATTCCGCCCGGTGTGGCTCTCGCCGGGGCCCGATGGCGTGCTGTACGTGCTCGACATGTATCGCGGGATCATCCAGCACCGCGACTACGTCACCGAGTACCTGCGCGACCAGATTCTCGAGCGCGACCTCGTGCTGCCGACAGGGCTCGGGCGTATCTACCGGGTCGTGCACGAGACGATTGAGCGCGGACCGATGCCCCGGCTGTCTGCCGCGACGTCGGCCGAGCTCGTCGAGTATCTGTCGCATCCGAACGGCTGGTGGCGCGACGCCGCCCACCAGCTGCTGGTTCAGCGCAACGATCCGTCGGTGGGCTCCCGGCTCGTCGAACTGGCCAGCCAGGACGCCGACTGGCGCGCGCGGCTGCACGCGTTGTGGATTCTGGATGGTCTGGATCGGATCGAGCCCGACGTCGTCCGTCGCGCGCTCTCGGCCGGGCAGCCGGCGATTCGCACGGCGGCCGTCCGGATCGCCGAGCGCTGGCTCGCCGACGGGAGTCATCCGATCGTGGCCGACCTGCGCACGCGGCTCGACGACGAGAGCCCGGCCGTGCGACGGCAGCTGGCCGCGTCGATCGGCGAGCTGGCGGGCGAGGCACGCATCGAGCTCGCGGCGGCGCTGCTGGCGCGCGACGGCGAAGATCCGATTGCGGTCGACGCGGCGCTGAGCGGCCTGCGCGGCGTGGAACTGGCCGTGCTCGAGCAGCTGGCCGCGGCGCCGACGTCGAGTCCGGCGCGCGAGGCGGCGATGACGATGCTCGCCGCGACCGTCGTGCGATCGAACGACGATGGAGCGATCAGGAGATTGTTCGAGCTGGCGGCCGACGCCGGTCGGCCCGACTGGCAGCGCGCGGCCGTGCTGGCCGGCGCCGAGGTGGCATGGCTGAACGCCCGCGCGCCTGGAACGCCGGCGCCGCGACCGGCGGCCCCGGCGAGCGCGCAGGCGCCGTGTCCGACCTGCCCCGGCGGCCGCGCTGGTCCCGGTGGCGGTTCGGCGTTCATGCAGGGTCGCGGCGGCAGTGGGCGCGGGGGCGGACCCGCAGCCATCCGGATTGCGACCGAGCCGTCGCCGCTGCTCGAGCTGGCCGACGCGGGCGGGGCGCTCGGCGAGCGGGCCGGCGCGATTCTCGCGCGCATCGAGTGGCCGGGTAAACCGGGCGTCGAGGCCGTGGCGCCGCTGACGCCCGAAGAACAGGCGCGCTTCGAGCAGGGGCGCACGGTCTACAGCAACCTGTGCATCGCCTGTCACGAAGTCGACGGCCGCGGACGCGAGCGCGTGGCGCCGACGCTCGTCGGTTCGGCCCTCGTCATGGCGCCGCCCGACATCGGCGCGCGCATCCTGATCAACGGGAAGGAGGGCCCGACCGGCCTGATGCCGCCGCTCGGACAGACGCTGTCGGATGCCGAGATCGCGGCCGTGCTCACCTACGTGCGCCGCCAGTGGGGCAATACCGGCGCGCCGGTCGATCCGGCCGACATCAGCGGCGTGCGCAAGCAGACGAGCGGACGGGCCCGGCCCTGGACACACGATGAGATCCTGTCGATGGCGACGGGCGCGCGCTGACGTGCCCCCCCGTCGTCCGGAGAGAGACTGGTGAGGGTAGGAATCGTCGGAACAGGTGCGATTGCGCGCCTGCACGCGCGTGTCTACGCGAACATCGGCTTTACCGTCCGCGCGGCGTACGACATCAGCGCCGATGCCGCCGCGGCGTTCGTCCGCGAGTTCGGTGGCGAGGCCGTCGGCAGCCTGGAGGCGCTGTGCGCGCATCCGGAGGTCGACTACGTCGACGTCTGCACGCTGCCGAATGTCAGGCTCGAGGTCGTCGAGCTCTGTGCCCGGCACGGGAAGGGCGTGCAGGTGCAGAAGCCGATCGCGATCTCGCTGGACGTGGCGCGTCGCATGATCGAGACTGCCGACGCGGCCGGCATCACGCTCGGTGTCGTGAGCCAGCACCGGTTCGACGTGTCGAGTCGCTTCCTGAAGCAGGCGATCCGCGACGGCCGGCTCGGACGCATCCTGCAGTGCGACGCATATGTGAAGTGGCATCGCACCACCGAGTACTACGCGCGCCCGGGCAAGGGCGCGTGGGATGTCGAGGGCGGCGGCGCGCTCATCAACCAGGCCATCCACCAGGTCGATCTGCTGCGGTGGCTGATCGGCCCGGTGGCCGACGTGGCCGGCTACTGGCAGCTCGGGGCCGCCCACGCGATTGAGTCCGAGGACGTGGTGAACGCGCTGCTGCGATTCGAGAATGGAGCGACCGGCGTCATTCAGGCGTCGACCGCGTTCTGGCCCGGCTATCCCGAGCGCATCGAGATCCACGGCACGGCGGGCACGGCGGTCGTGACCGGCGACCGGCTCACGGCGTGGGATGTGCAGGGCGATCACGGACCCGCGCCGCCCCTGTCGACCGGCGTCGCCTCGGGTGCGTCCGATCCGCTCGCCATCTCGCTCGAGCCGTTCGAGCTCCAGTTCAGGGACTTCGCGGCGGCGCTCCGGGCGCGGCGCGAGCCGGCCGTCAGCGGCCGCGATGGCCTGATGGCGCTCGAACTGGTCGATGCCATCTACCGGGCGTGCCGCACCGGCAGCCGCGTGGTCCCGGGGGCGGAATCATGAGCAGCGACATCCGGCTGGCCGCGATCACCGACGAGTTTTCGCAGGATCTCGATCAGGCGCTCGACGCGATGGCGTCGCTCGGGATCACCGGCGTCGAGCTCCGCACGATCGACGGTCGGAACATCGCCGACATCGACGACGCCGGCATCGATCGCATCGTCGAGCGGGTGACCGCGCGCGGGATGACGATCGTCTCGATTGCCTCGCCGCTGCTCAAGTGCGTCCTGCCGGACGCGCCGCCGCTCGACACCCGGTTCCAGCAGGACGCCTTCGCGTCGCGCCACACCTACGACGACCAGCCCCGACTTGCCGAGCGGGTCTTCGAGATTGCCGAGCGATCGAACGCGCCCATCATCCGGGTGTTCTCGTACTGGCGGACGGTCGAGCCGGCCAGGTGCACCGATCGGGTCATCGAGGCGCTCACCTGGCTCACACGGGAAGCGGCGCAGCGCGGCCGTCGCATCGGACTCGAGAACGAGCACGCGTGCAACGTGGCAACGGCCGCCGAGTCGGCGCCGGTTCTCGCGGCGATCGACGCTCCCGCCTTCGGGCTGATCTGGGATCCGGCCAATGCGTTCGTGGCCGGTGAGGTGCCGTATCCCGACGGCTACCGGCTGCTTCCGGTCGACCGCATCATCCACGTGCACGCCAAGGACTGCGACGTGCACGGCCACACGCCGACGTGGGGACCGCTGGGCGAGATGAGCATCGACTGGGTCGGCCAGATTGGCGCGCTGCGGCGCGACGGGTATCGGGGCTGGATCAGCCTCGAGACGCACTGGCCGGGACCCGGCGGCGACAAGCTGCAGGCGAGCCTCATCTGCGGCCGCAACCTGAAGCGGATGGTCGACGCCTGAGCGCGGTCACTCGTCGAGCCAGCCCCAGGTCGGTGACGACGGGCGCTGGCAGCGCGGGAACAGCACTTCGAGGCGCACGTTCCATCCGGCCTCGCCGCTCACGGTCAGCACTCCTCCACAGCGCAGCGCGAGCTGCTCGAGCGCCGGCGACGGCCCGGGGGTCTGCACGCCGTACCCCGAGGCCACGGCCGCCACGACCGGGCCGGGCTCGCCGGCGGGATCCTGCCGCTGACGGACGTCGAGGACGAGCGACCCGCCTGCCGGCAGCAGATCGCGGGCCCGCGTCACGAGCGACGTGAGCAGCTGATCCACGTCGTCGCGGTGCGCGCGGAAGGTCGTGACGGGCGCGAGGTTCGTGCTGAACGCGACGTAATCGCCGGCCAGGCGCGCAAGCACGGGCTCGGCGGCGGCGACGACCTCGCGGAGATCGATCGTCGCGGCACCGCGGGCCTGCCGACGGCTGAAGGCGGCGAGCTGCTGGACGAGCGCACGCGCCTGGGTCGCGAGGCGATCGAGACGCTCGCGTTCGGCTGTCGAGAGCCCGGCGGAACCGGCGTCGGCGGCCAGCGCGGCGAGCCGGTCGCGGAGCGTGGCGACGATCGAGTCCAGCTCGGGCACCATCGCGGTCGCGAGGGCGCCGACCTCCTGCAGACGTCGGGCCTGCCGTTCTTCGTCGCTGGGGGAGGCAGGGCCGCCGAGGATCACGTGCTCGACCGCGTGATGTCCCGACTGACCAGGCGGCGGCGGCACGAGCGACGCCCACTCGAGGATGCGGACGGGCTCGCCGTCGACCCGTTCCACGCAGGAGACGATGCGGTTCACCTGTCCGGACTCCTGCAGCTGCGCATCGATGGCCGGGCGCCCGGCCAGGCCGGGGAACGGACGGCCCGACGTGCGGAAGAGCGCGTCTTCGGCGTTGACGTAGCCGAACAGGCGGGCGAACGCATCGTTGCACGAGAGCAGTTCGCCGGTGGCCGCCGTCAGGGCCCAGCCGAAGGCGTCGATGCCGATGAGCCGCGCGCGGGCGCGGGCGGCCTCTTCGTACCGCGCCTGCAGCGCGGCGCGCCCGGCGGCCGCCTCGTTCGCGTGATCGTCGAGGCGCGACGCGAGGCGACGGTGTTCTTCTTCGAGCTCGCGCACGCGGGCCTCGGCGGCCGCGCGCTGGCGCTCGAGCGTGTCGATCGTGGCGCGGGCATCGCGGCTGGCCTCGGCGCGCGCTTCGGCCAGGCGCGCATCGAGCTGCGTCTGTGCGTCGCGCAGTTCGGCTTCGGCGCGCGTCAGCCGCTCCTGCAGCGCCTCGCGGCTGGTGCGCTCGCGTTCGACCTCGGCCGTCAGGGCGTCGTGCCGTGCGCGCAACGTGGCGGCCGTTTCGTGCAGGCCGGCAAGTTCGGCACGCAGGGTGTCGGCCTCGGCGATGCGTGCCTCGAGCGCCCCTCGTTCGTCGGTCCACGTCCGCTGGGCGTCGGCGTGTCGCGCCTCGAGCTCCGCGAGGCGGTCTTCCAGAATGCGCCGATCGGTGAGCCAGCGCTCGCGCTCTTCGCGGTGGATGGCGTCGGTCTGCCGGATCTCGTGACGCGCGGCCTCGAGCGCCTCGTTGGCGTCGTCGAGCGCGCGGCGCGTGTCGGCGAGTGTGCGTTCGAGATCGGCGAGCTGCCGGCGCGCGGCGTCGCTTTCGCTCCGTGCGATGGCGAGTGCCGGCTCGAGTTCGTCGAGCCGGCTCCGGCCGGCGGCGACGGCCGCTTCGAGTGTGCCGATCCGTTCGCGTTCGGCCGCGAGCGCCGCTTCGAGTCCGGCAGCCTGATCGGCGAGTTGATCGCGCTCGGCGCGCAGCGACTCGTTGACCTGGCGCCACTCCTCCTGCTCGCGGGTGTGGAGCGTGACGAGACGGGCGCGTTCCTGCTCGGCGCGGCCGGCCGCTTCGGCGATCTCACGTTCGAACGCCGCACGCTGCTCGCGCTCGACCGCGTCGCGCTGCGCCAGTTCTTCGCGGAGCCGGGCCAGCTCGTTATCGAGCGCGGCGATCCGCGATTCGAGCCCGGCGCGTGCCTGCTCGTGTTCGCGTTCGAGGGCCCGGATGGCCGCGTCGTGGTCTTCGCGCGCGAGCGCCAGGGCGTGAGCCGACGCATCGGCCTGCGCCCGTGCTTCCGCCAGGTCGGCCCTGAGCCCGGCCAGTTCGGATTCGATTGCCGCGCGAAGGTCGCGCTCGACCGTGGCGCGCGCTTCGTCGCGCTCCTGCTCGAGGCGCGCGCGCGTCGCGTCGTACTCGTCGGTCAGGGCCTGAAGCGCCTCGGCGGCCCGCTCGCGCTCGCGGCGCGCGTCCTCGAGCTGCCGCTCGAGCTCGTCGCGTCCGGCGCGCGCTTCGTCGAGTTGACGTTCGAGGTCGGCCTGTCTGCCATGCGCCTCGTCGAGCTCACGCTGGAGTTCGGCGCGTGCGGCCGCGTGGCGATCGAGTTCGAGACGGGCGTCCGCAAGCTGACGGTCGAGCTCCGCGCGCTCGACTGCCCACTGCTGCCGCTCGCGCTCGATCTCTTCCCGGCGGGCCTGGTCGCCCCGGGCGTCGATCTCCGCCAGCCGCTCGGCGAGCCGGAGCCGCTCTTCGTCGATCGCCTGGCGCTCCTCGCGCCAGGCGGCGCGCTCGACTTCGAGCGCGGCCGTCAGGCGCTCGCGCGCCGCCTCGAGCTCGGCCCGTTCGGCCGCGTGGGCGGCGCGTTGCTCTTCGAGCGCCTGTTGCTGTGCCTCGAGAACGGCCTCGCGCTCGGCCCGGAGATCGTCGAGCTCGCGCCGGAGCGACGCCTCGCGCGTCTCCCAGTCGACGCGCGCTTCATCGAGCTGCGTCCGGAGTGAGGCGAGATCCGACTCGTAGCCCGCCCGCGTGGCTTCGTGCGCGCGGTGCTCTTCCCACAGGGCCTCGCGCGCGCGCTGCAGTTCGGCTTCGAGCTGCTGCCGGGTGTCGTCCCAGCGCGCACGCTCGTCGGCGAGGGTTCCTTCGAGCCGCGTGAGCTCCGACCGCAGCGAGGCGACGAGCGAGTCGTGCTCGGAGCGGTGCGCCTGGTCGAGCTCCTCGATGCGCGCCTCGAGGTCGGCGCGGATGGCTTCCCAGCCCGACCGTTCGACGGCGTGTGCTTCGATGGCCTGCTCGAGCTCGGTCCTGACCTGTGTGAGCGAGCGCTCGAGCTCCAGGCGGAGCGCGCCTTCGTTCGAGCTCTGTTCGGTCCTGGCCTCGAGCTCACGGATCTGCTGTTCGAGCGCTTCACGCTCGGCGGCGAAGGTCTCGCCGGCGCGGGTGAGCTCCGCGCTGATTTCCTCGAGCCGCCGCGCCAGCGTGTCGCGTTCGGCGGCTGCACGCTCGGTCGCCTCGAGGCGTTCGAGCAGCGCACGGCGCTCGGCGTCCCACGTCTCCCGCTCACGCGTCCGCGCTTCTTCGAGCTCGGCGTAGTGGCGTTCGAGGCGTTCGAGCTCGGCGCGCAGCGCGGGCAGCTCCGCCGAGGCCTCGGGCTGGCCGGCGCGGCCGATGGCCGCCACCAGGCCGCGGTTGCCGCGCGCGTCGCGCTCGAGCATCACCGCGTCGATGTGCGCGCCGAACGTCGAACCGTCGAGCGTGACCGCGTCGAAGTCGAGCGACCCGGGCTCGCCCTTTGTGACCTTCCGGATGAGCTCGCCGACGTCGGGACGGGCCGCTTCGGCGGCCAGATCGCGGAAGTCGCGGCCCACCACGTCGCGCGGCCTCGAGGCGCCGAACAGCTGGAGCGCCGCGCCGTTCATGGCGAGCACGCGCCCGTCGCCCGACACGACCATGATGCCGGTCGGGACGTTCTCGACAATCTGGCGGAGACGCTCCTCGCGCGCGCGCGTCTCCTGCTGCTGTGCGTTGATCTCGATGCGCTGGTGGACGCGGCGCAGCGTCGCGATCAGGCGGCGACGGAAAATGCCGGTCTTCAGCACCGTGTCGTCGGCACCGAGTTCTAGCGCCGCGGTCGCGATGTCGGCGCCGCCGGCCGACGTCAGCACGATCACCGGCACGTCGGAGGCCTGCGCCTTTACCGACTTGAGTACCTGCAGCGGATGCGCATCGCCGGGCGCTTCGTCGATGACCACCGCGTCGGCGCGCAGACTGTCGTCGCCCGCACCGGGCCGCCGTACCGGACACGTCCCTTCCGGTGTGACGACGGCGCGCTCGGCCCTGACGAACGGGACCTGCGCGAGCAGGTTCCAGACGAGCGGGTCGCGGCCCGCGTACAGCACCACGATGCGGCGACGCTGCTCGGCGGGAAACAGGTGCGGGCTCTGGCGGATGCGCGTCAGGCTCTCCCGGATGCTCACGAGCGTCCCGCCCCGCCGCACCAGCACATCGTCGGCGCCGGCAGCCACCGCGGCGGCAAACACCTCCTGGTGGGTGTCGTCGATGATCGGGACGATGGCGATCGGGATGCGATCGCGCCGGATGCTGGCAATGAGGGCGAGTGTTTCGTTGTGCGGGATCGACGGCGAGACGATCAGGGCCTGCCAGCCGGGCGTGCGGCGCAGCTCGGCCAGTGCCGCGGCCGGGCCGGCAATCGTCGTGATCTGCAGCTCGGACGACGCGGTGCGCAGTTCGTCGGTGGCCGCGCGGTCTTCCTCGATGCGCGTGCCCTGCACGTAGAGCACGTTGAGCGAAACGTCGAGAGCCGCGGACATCAGGGGAGCTCCGCCGGGGTCGGACTACCAGTTGTTGCCATTGAACATGTCCTGCAGCTGCTCCGACGTCGAGTCGACGGCGACCGTCAGCGTGAGTGCGGCCATGGGCGGTCCGGCCGCACTTTCGAACGCGAGCGCTTCCTCCTCGGTGATGTCGGCCCAGCGTTCGGTGAGGGGTGGGGCAGAAGCCGGCTGTCCGGCATCGGTCTGTGCCGCGACGGGGGGCTCGGATACGGTCGGTTGCGCGACCTCGGTACTGTCCCCGGGCGCTGCGGCCGCCTGTCCGGCCTGGATGTCGTGATCCCCCTTGCGCAGACCTTCGTCTGCCTCACGGGTGTCTTCGAGAGACGTTTCGAGCAGCTGCGAGAAGGCGACAGCGACGCGATATCCGAGGCCGCCGGTCGCCAGCCGGACGATGCGCGATCGGACGACGCGGCCGGTGACGGGGAACTCGCCGTCGCGCGTCAGCAGCCGCAGCGTGACCGACGCATTCGGCAGGAATCGGCGCTCGCACTCGAACTGCGCGCCGCCGCGCGACAGGTCGATCAGTCGCACCTGTGAGCCGCTGGCCAGTTTCGCCGCGAGCTGGTTCCGCTCGTCGGGGACGACGCGCGGATGCTGGCGACGATCGGCGGCCACGGCGGTGCCCGGCCCGCCCCTGGGGGCGGGGGCGCTGTGCGTCGGCGTGTCGGGATCGTGTTCGGCCACTGTGCCTCCGCTGCACACGTACCGCGGGCGCAGCCGCGGAGTACGCGCCCCGGGCAGAGGCAAGAGCGGTGCCAGCGGGGGAGATGGGTGCCCGGATCGGCCGGGCGCTGCATGTCGGCGCGGGCGCGCGAATTAGCCGGCGCTGCTGCCGACGAGCGCGCCGCGGCATGGCGCGGCGTGTCGGTCGGTCGACACGCCAGTGTCCGGATGTGTCAGTGGGCCGACGCTTCGCCGGTGATCTGCTTGACCACGTCGCCGAGCACCTGCTTGGCGTCGCCGAAGAGCATCAGCGTGTTCGGCGCGTAGTACAGCTCGTTCTCGATGCCGGCAAAGCCCGGGTTCATGCTCCGCTTGATGGCCAGCACCGTCTGCGCCTTGTCGGCATCGATGATGGGCATGCCGTAGATGGGGCTCTTCTCGTCGTTGCGGGCGGCGGGATTGACGACGTCGTTGGCGCCGATGACGAGCGCGACGCCGACGTGCGGCATCTCGGGGTTGATGTCGTCCATCTCGACCAGCCGGTCGTACGGGATGTCGGCTTCTGCGAGCAGGACGTTCATGTGCCCGGGCATGCGCCCGGCCACCGGATGCACGGCGAACCGGACGTCGACGCCGCGTTTCGTCAGCTGGTCGTAGAGGTCGCGCACCCGATGCTGCGCCTGCGCGACCGCCATCCCGTAGCCCGGGATGATGACGACGCTGTCGGCGTTCAGCAGCAGCTCGGCGGCGTCGGTGGGCGTGGCGCTCTTGACCGTGCGCTCTTCAGCGGCCGCCTGCGCCTTCTGCACCGATCCGAACGCGCCAAACAGCACGTTGGTGACCGACCGGTTCATCGCCCGGCACATGATGATCGACAGCACGAAGCCCGACGCGCCGTCGAGCGCGCCGGCGGCAATCAGCAGCTTGTTCTCGAGCACGAACCCCATGGCCACGGCGGCCAGGCCCGCATAGGAGTTCAGGAACGAGATGACGGTCGGCATGTCGGCGCCGCCGATCGGCAGAATCAGCAGTACGCCGAAGACCAGCGCCAGTCCGACGATGACGGGCAGGGCCCACGCATCGGTGGGATTGACGGTGATCCACACGGCGAGCACGGCCGCCGCACCGAGCATCACGAAGCTGACGACGTTCTGCCCGCGGTAGGTGATCGGCCGGGTGGCGATCCACTCGGCGAGCTTGCCGGCCGCCAGCAGGCCGCCCGTGCACGTCAGGCCGCCGAGGATGACCTCGCCGGCGACGACCGCCGCGCGGAAGTGTGTCAGCTCGCCCTCTTCGAGCCACATGTAGTACTTCGCCGTGCCGACGAGCAGCGCCGCCAGGCCGCCGAAGGCCTGCGACAGCCCGGTCCGTTCGGGGACGGCGGTCAGCGGCACGCGCGCGAGCGGGATGCCGAGCAGCGTGCCGGCAATGGCCGCGACGACGATCCACTGGTAGGTGACGACTTCCGGGCGGATCAGCGTGCCGACGACGGCGAGCAGCATGCCGGTGACGGCGGCCGGCACGGAGCGCCGCGCCGTCGCCGGCTGGCTCATCCAGCGCAGCGCCATGATGAAGAGCGCTGCGGCGCCGAGGTAGAGCAGTTCGGTAACGGGCGCCGTCGACGTCATGACTGCCGGTCCTCGCGACGCTTGAACATCCGCAGCATGCGGTCGGTGATCATGTAGCCGCTCACCACGTTCGTCGTCGAGGCGAATACCGCGACGGCACCGAGGACCGTCGTCAGTGTGTCTTCCGACTGTCCCGTCACGATGAGCGCACCGATGACGGCCACCGACGAGATGGCGTTCGTCAGCGACATCAGCGGCGTGTGCAGCAGGCGGGAGACGCGGCGGATGATGTCCATGCCCAGGAAGGCGGCGAGCATGAACACGAAGAGAGCCGTCAGGATGTCGAGCTGCATGGCGCGGCGATCTTATTACGAAGCCGGTGGGCGCGCGGGGCCCTCGTTCAGGGCGACCAGCTGTCGATCAGCCGGCGGGTAATCAGCCACGCCAGCAGGAAGCAGACGCCGACCACCCCGACGACGATGAGCGTGGTCTTGATCATGGCCGCGCCCCGGCCCTGCTCGTGGCCGGTATCGGAGTCCGGCGGCGTGGGTGTGGACGGGTCGTGGTCGGGGGACCGGTCGTCGGCGGACATCTATTTCAACGGCAGCAGCCAGGACAGGACGACCGCGATCAGAAAGCCCGCCGTCCCGACGGTGGCGGCCGTGCCGGTCCACATGCGGATGGTGTCGGCGTTGTCGAGGCCGCCCATCTTCGCGATGACCCAGAAGCCGCTGTCGTTCATCCAGCTCACGACCAGCGAGCCGCCGGCTGCGGCCAGGGCGGCATACACCGGATGCGGGAGCAGAGCGGGATCGCCGCCGGCATAGAGGCCGGCGATGATCGACGCCGACGTGATGATGGCCACCGTGCTCGATCCCTGGGCGATCTTCAGGAGCGAGGCAAGCAGGAAGGCGAGCAGCAGCACCGGCAGGCCGAGAGCCGAGGCATAGTCGGCCAGCGTCGTGCCGATCTCCGCGCGCGTGAGCATGCCGCCGTAGGCGCCGCCGGCCGCCGTGATGAGGATGATCGTGCCGGCGCTCTCGAAGGCCTTCTCGGTGAGCGCCGCCAGTTCGGCGCGCGTTAGGCGTCGCGTCGACACCAGCAGGTACATCGTGGCCAGCAGCGCGAGGAAGAGCGCCACGTTGGGGTCGCCGAAAAACGAGACGAACGACGCGAGCGGCCCTTCGGCGCCCGTGGCCGTGACGACGGTCCGGCCGGCGATCAGGACGATGGGCAGCACGATCGGCAGCAGCGACAGGAACAGGCCCGGCAGCGGCCCGTCGGTTACAGGCGCGTCCGATCCTGCCTGCGGGTTCTCGATCTCGGCGCGGACACGGGCCGCCAGGTTGGGCCAGTGCCGGAAGGCCCACGAGGCGTAGGCAAGGCCCGCGATCGCCGCACCGATGCCCACGATCGTGCCGAGCAGGATCATCAGCCCGAGGTCGACGTTGAGCTGCGTGGCCGCGGCCAGCGGGCCCGGCGTCGGCGGCACGAAGACGTGCGTCGCGGCGGCGCCGCCGACGACGGCCATCAGCAGCAGCGGGTAGCCCCACTTTGCCTGCGCGTGCATCGCCCGGATGAGCGGGGCCATCAGGTAGAACACCGTGTCGAAGAAAACCGGAATCGACAGGATGTAGCCGTTGGCCGCCATCGCGTAGTGGCTGCGCTTTGCGCCGGCCAGGTTCAGGAAGAACGCGCCGATCCGCGTCGCGCCGCCGCTGTGCTGCAGACCGAGCCCGATGAACGAGGCGAGGGCGATGATGATGCCGACGCGTCCGGCCACGACGCCGAGCTCGGTGGCGGCGAGCGTGACCGCCTCCGCCGCGGGGATGGCGGGTGCCATCACACCGACGAGTACGGCGCCGATGAGCAGTGCCAGGAACGCGTGCAGACGGGCCCAGACGATCAGGCCGATGACGGCCGCCATCGAGACAACGAGAACCAGCAGGGGATGCATGGGTGGGCCGCATGATACAGGACGCAACCGTTGGAAGCGGCCCGAGCCGGAGGCGGGGCGGGACGGGACAGCCCGACGAAAGATTCGTTGCAGGCGTGCTGGCGAGCATGTATCATTCAATCCGGATTTACGGATAAATGGCCGTTGCCTCCTTGTCCCTGCTCGACGCCTTCTCGGCGCTGGCCGATGCGACCCGCTGCCGCATGCTCTGGCTCCTCGAGCAGCAGGAGCTGACGGTGAGCGAGCTCTGCGCGGTGCTGCAGCTGCCGCAGTCGACCGTGAGCCGGCACCTGAAGACGCTGGCCGACGCCGGGTGGGTGACGTCGCGGCGCGACGGGACCAGCCGCTACTACGCACTGGCGATCGACGACGAGGCGCGCGCGCGCATCTGGGACGTCACGCGGGGCGAGCTGGCCGGCCGGGCCGGAACAGCCGAGGACGCGCGGCGACTGTCGCAGGTGCTGGCCGGGCGGAGCCGCACGTCGCGGCAGTTTTTCGCCACGGCCGCCGGGGAGTGGGACCAGCTCCGCGAAGAGCTGTTCGGCACGCAGTTTACCGCGCCGGCCCTGCTGGGCCTGCTGCCCGACAGCTGGATCGTGGCCGATCTCGGCTGCGGGACGGGGCAGCTGCTTCCGGTGCTCTCGCCGCTCGTCGCGCGCGTCGTTGGCGTGGACGCTTCCGACGAGATGCTCGCGGCGGCACGCGCCCGCGCAGCGTCACTGCCGAACGTCGAGCTGCGCCGCGGGTCGCTCGAGGCGCTGCCGCTGCCCGACGGGGCGGTCGACGCGGCCGTGATGATGCTGGTGCTGCACCACCTGCCGTCGCCCGGCCGGGCGCTGGCCGAGGCGCGGCGGATCCTGAAGCCCGGCGGGCGGCTCCTGGTCGTCGACATGGCGCCGCACGAGCGCGAGGAGTATCGTCAGCGGATGGGACACGTCTGGCTCGGCTTCAGCGAGGAGCAGATGCGTCGACTGCTCGAGCAGAGCGGTCTGGTGCTGCGACGGCTGACGCCGCTCGCCCCCGATCCTGACAGCCGCGGCCCCACGCTGTTTACCGCCGCCGCGATTGCGCCGGGCCCCGTACGGCCGGCCGCCGATCCGATCGAATCCCCCGATTCAGTACACGCAACCGAGGAGTAACCGATGTCGACCGCGACTGTGACCGAACACGCATTCGAGGCTGCCCGCAAGGCCGGGCGCGAGCCGTTCAAGGTGGCCGATCTGAACCTGGCCGAGTGGGGCCGGAAGGAGATCCGGCTCGCCGAGCACGAGATGCCGGGCCTGATGGCGCTGCGCGAGCGCTACAAGGGGCAGAAGCCGCTGGCCGGCGCGCGCATCATGGGCTCGCTGCACATGACGATTCAGACGGCCGTGCTGATCGAGACGCTCGATCTGCTCGGCGCCGACGTCCGCTGGGTCTCGTGCAACATCTTCTCGACGCAGGATCACGCCGCGGCCGCGGTCGTGGTCGGCCGTCCCGAGACGGGCGGCACGCCCGAGGCGCCGAAGGGGATCCCCGTCTTCGCGTGGAAGGGCGAGACGCTCGAGGAGTACTGGTGGTGCACGGCCGAGGCGCTGCGCTGGCCCGACGGCAAGGGGCCCACGCTCATCGTCGACGACGGCGGTGACGCCACGCTGTTCGTGCACAAGGCGCACGAGTTCGAGAAGACGGGGCGCGTGCCGGAGTTCGATCCGGAGAACGAGCCCGAGGAGTGGGGCGTCGTGCTCGAGACGCTGCGCCGCGAGCTGAAGGAGCGGCCGGGCGTCTGGACGGCGATCGCGGAGGGCATCCGCGGCGTTTCCGAGGAAACGACGACGGGCGTGCACCGGCTGTACGAGATGCAGAAGAGCGGGACGCTGCTCTTTCCGGCCATCAACGTCAACGACTCGGTCACCAAGAGCAAGTTCGACAACATCTACGGCTGCCGCCACTCGCTGCCCGACGGTCTGGCCCGTGCGACCGACGTGATGCTCGGCGGCAAGCTGGCCGTCGTCTGCGGCTACGGCGAGGTCGGCAAGGGCTGCGCGCAGGCGCTGCGCGGACAGGGCTGCCGCGTGGTGATCACGGAGATCGATCCGATCTGCGCCCTGCAGGCGGCGATGGAGGGCTACGAGGTCGTCCGCCTCGAGGACGTCGTCGAGACGGCCGACATCTTCATCACGGCGACCGGCAACTTCAACATCATCACCGCCGAGCACATGGCGCGGATGAAGGACAAGGCGATCGTCGGCAACATCGGCCACTTCGACAACGAGATCGACATGGCCGGCCTGAAGAAGGTGCCGGGGATCCGCCGCGTCAACATCAAGCCGCAGTACGACGAGTGGATCTTCCCCGACGGCCACAGCGTCCTGATTCTCGCCGAGGGCCGGCTGCTCAACCTCGGCTGCGCCACGGGGCATCCGTCGTTCGTGATGTCGGCCTCGTTCACCAACCAGGTGCTTGCGCAGATCGAACTGCACCAGAACGCCGAGCAGATCGGCCGCAACGTGATCATGCTGCCGAAGAAGCTCGACGAGGAAGTGGCGCGGCTGCACCTCGACCACCTGGGCGTGCGGCTGACGCAGCTGACCGAGGAGCAGGCGAAGTACATCGGCGTCAGCGTCGAGGGGCCGTACAAGCCCGAACACTATCGGTACTGACGCGCGTTGAGGCCCGAAGGCTCACGCCGGGCGTGGAAGTCCGGACTGAGGCCTGCGGGCTTCGCACGTGTAGGGGGGCCGTTCGCGCCGGTGCGCGGGCGGCCCCTTCGTTTATCCCACCACCCGCCTGACGCCGCGGGCAGTCAGCAGCGCCGGCAGGCGCTTCCGCTGGTCGCCCTGCAGCACGATGGACGTGCCCTCGATCGTCCCGCCGCAGCCCAGCGCTCCTTTCAGCTCCTTCAGCCATCGTTCGAGCACGTCGCTGCCGAGGCCGAGGTGATCGATGCGCGTCACCTCCTTGCCGCCGCGCCCGCTGCGCTCGAGCCGGACGACGGCGCGCGCGATCCGCACGTCGGCTGGAATCGAGGGCTGCTCCGGCCCTGCCGTCGGAGCGTCACCCGGCTCTTCCGCCGGGCCCATGGCATCGCGGAGGCCGCGCAGTGCGGCGAACGGGTTGTGCGACAGGCGGTCGGTCATCGGATCGCTCCGTAGCTATTCCGCAGGAACGGGGGGCGCCGTAGCAAGTGGCGACGACGCTGTCATGTGATCGACGAGTCGGGCATACAGCTGCCGCGCTTCGTCGACCGGCAGGAAGCGGATGCGAAGCACGCCGTCGGCCGCAGGCGCGCCGGCCGTGTCGAGCCACAGCGTGGCCATGCAGTGCCGACGGTCGAAGGGCGACTGTGTCACACGAATCGACTGCAGCTTCGCGATCGGCACCACGCCCCATCGCCGGGTGAGCCAGCCGCTGCGCACTGCCACCACGCGATCGTCGATCGCGTATCCGGCAAACGCGCCCTGCCGGCGGGCACGCAGCACGAGCAGCGGCACGGCGACGAACACGACGAGGCCCCGAAGTCCCTCGAACCACGCAACTGCGGAGGCGAGGAGGAGCAGCATGGCGAACGGCCGCACGAGCAGGCGACGCCAGGCGCGCGGGTGCACCGGACGCCAGTCGGTGCGCGGCCAGCGGGCGTCGGGCAGCAGCCGGGCGAGCAGTTCCGTCACCGTCGCGGGGGGTGCCACCGGCGCCAGCTCGCGTATCCCACGCTCGTCGTCGGCTCCGGCCGCGCTGTCGACGCGGAGCGTCTGTCGTCCCAACCAGCGGTGCAGGAGCGTCTCGTCGATGCGCCAGGCCTGGATCCGGCGGCGCGGAAGCTGATGGCGCACACGGGTCAGCAGGCCCCGCTGCACGCGCAGCTGCCGCTCGTGCTCGCGCAGGACGAAGCCGTGGTACTGCACGAACGCGAGGACGACCGAAAGCAGCCGCACGAGCGCGAGCGCGGCGCCGACGACGAACAGCGTGCCGGCCGCCAGCGCGGCGGTGTCGTCGAGGCGTGCGGCCACGAAGCCATGAATCAGTTCGTAGAACGCGCGCAGCGGCGCGGCGACCGAATCGCGCGCGGCATCCTGGCTCTCCATCAGGACCTGCGATGCAAGACCCACGATCGCGGCAACGACCGCCATGCCGCGGTTCGAAATCAGGCCCAGTCGGAAGAGCTCGCCCGGGCCGAGCGTGAGCAGTGGCGCGGGTTCTTCGGCAGCTGCCCGGTCCGCGATCCCGTCGATCGGCGGCCGCCGGGCCCCGCCGTACAGTCGCACGAGCTCTTCGAGGCCGCGCGCCTCGGTCATCGCCAGCACCCGCATGACCGCCTCGGGTTCGCGGCTGCCGGCCGACTCGAGCCGGACTTCGGCCACGCCGAACAGCCGGTGCAGCACCGTCTGGTGCAGGTTCACCGTGTGGATGCGCTCGTAGGGAATGTCGCGGCGCGTCCGCTGAAGAATGCCGTGGCGGATGACGATGCCCTCGGCGGTTGGTTCGTAGCGGTAGGTGAAGTACTGCGCCACCGAGAGGGCCGTCAACCCCGCCACGCCGATCAGCCCGAGCCACTCCGACGACTGCCCGCGGCCGGTGACGAGCAGGACCACGAGCGGAATGGCAAAGGCGCGCAGCTGCTGCAGCAGGACGAAGAGCCACGAGAACGGATGCAGCCGCTGCGGCCCGCCGGGCGGCGGCCCCGGCGTGTCAGAGCGCGTCGGCATGCCTGGCCGCGTCTGGAATCAGGGCATCGCGGAGCGCGACGGCCGTCGCCTCGTCGAAGCCCGACTGCCTGAGCGCCGATGTCTGGGTGCCCGCGGTGTGCACGACGAGCGTTGCGAGGCCGAACTGGCGCTCGAGCGGGCCCCGCTCGACGTCGAGATGCTGCACGCGCGAACGGGGCACCAGGACTTCCGTGTGCCAGATGAGCCCGCGCCGCACGTACAACCCGACCGCGTCGAGCCGCCAGCGGGTGCGCCGCCAGCGGGCCTGTCCGATCCAGGCGCCGGCCAGCGCTCCCGACACGACCGCCGCGGGCATGGCCAGAAGCGGCCAGAGCAGGCCGCCGCCGGCGGCGATCGTCACGACGACGACCGCGAGCGGCACCGCAATGACCGCACCCGCAACGGCGCCGGCGATCGCGCGCACGGTGCGCGCAGCCGGCGCCAGCCGCTGCCAGCCGTCGTCGCCGGTGGGCACAAAGGGATCAGCGGCAGAAACCGCGTCGACCGGCGTGGGATCCACGCGCCCGATCGTATCAGCCGGTGGATCGCTGCGACGCGTCAGCGCATCGTGAGCTGACGACCATCGTGGCTTCCACCGACGTCGGCTCACCGTCGACGACTGGCACTTCGAGTCTGCCACGGAGCGACCGCGTCGAGAGCCGCCTGGTCGAGCAGTGGAACGGGGCGGATCACGAGCGGGTCAGGGCGGCCAGGTGATCGGGGGCCCGCCGGGAGAGGGGTATAGTGAGAGGGCTCCCCTCGCGAGGAATCCCATGGATCAGTTCGAACAGCTCAAGCAGAAGTACGCCCCGGTGCTCGAGGCGGTGAAGAAGGCCGGTGTGAGCCTGCAGAACCTGCACCTGCAGGACGGCAAGCTCTTCATGAAGGGCCGCGCACCGTCCGAGGAAATGAAGAACGAGGTCTGGAACGCGATCAAGGCGGTCGATCCGAAGTACCCGGACATTCACGCGGACATCACGATCGACCCGTCGCTGCCCGTGCCCAAGCGCGAGCAGACCTACACGGTGCAGGCCGGTGACACGCTCTCGAAGATCAGCCGGCAGTTCTACGGCGACGCGAACCAGTACATGAAAATCTTCGAGGCGAACCGCGACCAGCTGACCGATCCCGACAAGATCAAGGTCGGACAGGTGCTCAGGATTCCGTCGGCATGAGCGGCCCGGGCGGCGGGCTCGACGGACGGCTCCGTTTGACGATCCCGCCGCCTGCCGCTAGCATGGCGCCTCATCCCGACCGCTGCCGAGGAGTTGCTCATGCGCACAGTCGTTCCGGTCCTCGCCTTTGCCATCGCCGCGATGGCGCCCGCCCTGGCGGTTCAGCAGGCGCCGGGCGTCGAGCCCGGCTTCGTGTCGCTCTTCAACGGAAAGGATTTCACCGGCTGGCGCATCGCGAACCCGGCCGCGTTCTCCATTCAGGACGGCGCCATCGTCGCCAATGGAGAACCGGGGCACGCCTACTACGAAGGGCCGGTGGGCAACCACGCCTTCCGGAACTTCGAGCTCAAGGTCGACGTCATGACACGGCCGGGCTCGAACGGCGGCATTTTCATCATGACCGAGTACCAGGACTCGGGCTGGCCGGCGAAGGGCTTCGAGATTCAGGTCAACAACACCTACGCGCGCGATCCGATCCGTACGGGCAGCCTGTATCAGATCGTCAATGTCAAGGAACCGCCCGCACGTGACGACGAGTGGTTTACGCAGACGATCAGGGTGCAGGGCGACACGATCACCGTTCAGGTCAACGACACGCAGACGGTGAACTGGACGCAGCCGCCCGACTGGGACGGCGGCGGACCGAACACGCCCGATCGGCGCATCCGCACCGGGACCATTGCCCTGCAGGCACACGATCCCGGCAGCACCGTCCTCTATCGCAACATCCGGATCCGGCTGCTCGACTGACCGCGTCGACACACGCGCCGTCTCTCGCCAGCCCAACGGCGGTCCCCCGGAGACCGCCGTTTCTCATTTCTGTCTCATCTCCGGCTGATACACGGAGCACATGCTCTGTCGACGACCGCTGGTTCCATTGGCGGTGGTTCTTCTGTGGCTGTCGTCGGCGGCGGCCGCGCAGACGCCGCTGACGCTGCGCGATGCGCTGAGCCGGGCCGAAGCCCTCGCGCCGGAGCTGGCCGCGGCCGACGCACGCGTCGAGGCCGCGTCGGCCGGCCTCGACTACGCCGGCGCCCTGCCGAACCCGTCGCTCGAACTGCGCTCCGAGAACTGGGCCGCCGGCGCCGACCGGTCCGACGTCCTGCCCGACACGTTCGTCGTGGCTTCCCAGGTGATCGAGCTTGGCGGCAAGCGCCGGGCGCGTCGGGAAGTCGCGGCGGCCGATCTGAATGGCACACGCACGGCGCGCGAAAGCGCCGCGCGCACGCTCCAGCACGACGTGGTCGCGCTGTATCTCGAGGCGCTTCGGGCCGACGCACAGCACCGCGTTCTGGCGATGCAGGCCGACGACCTCGCCGAGCTCGTCCGCATCGTCGAGCGGCGGGTGGCCGTCGGAACGACGGCGGAAGCCGACCTGCTGAAGCTGCGCAGCGATCTCGCACGCGTCCGCATCGACCTCGTGCGCGCGGCGGCCGCGGCCGACCAGGCGCGGATGCGGCTCGGCGCGAGACTCGACCTCGACGTGGCCGCCGGATCGCTGCAGCTGCCGTCGATGCCGCCGCTGCCCGACGCGGACCTGGCGGCATCGATCGAACGGCGGCCCGACGTGCAGGCCGCCACCCGGTCCGTCGAGGCGGCCCGTGCGCGCCTGCGGATGGCCGGCGCTGCGGCCGTTCCCGACGCGATGGTCGAAGGCGGCGTGAAGCGCACGGCCGGGGTGAACACGGGCGTGCTGGCCGTCGGCATCTCGCTGCCCGTGTTCGCGCGGAACCGGCAGGCGCGCGCGCTGGCGGCCGGTGAGCTGGCCGCCGCCGAGCGCCAGCTGGATGCGACACGGCGGCGCGCGCACGGCGAGATCACCGCGGCGCACGCCGCCGCGCAGCGCTACGCGCGAGAGGTGCGGCAAATCCGCACCGCACTGGTCGAGCCTGCCAGCGAGGCGCGGACGGCGATCCGGGCAGCCTTCGGGAGCGGCACCGCCGACATTCTGAGCCTGCTCGATGCCGAGCGCGTCGCCGCCGACGCCGAGCGGATGGCGCTCGATCTCGAAGTCGACGCGATCCGGGCCGCGATCGAGGCCCGGCTCGCGGCCGGAGAAGACCCCCTGCCATGACACCGTTGTCCGATCGACTGATTCGTGTGGCGATCTGCGGCGCGGCGATGCTGGTCGCCGCCTGCGGCGGCGATCCCGCACCGCCGCCCGATTCGGACGCCGCGCCCGATGGCATCGTCGTCATCGACGACCGCGACGCCGAGGCGGCCGGCATCGCCGTCGCGCCGGTTCGCGCCGTCGAGCGGCGCGAGCCGCTGCGCGCGTCGGGCGTCGTCGCGTTCGACGAACGGCGCACGGCACGGATCGGTGCGCGCCTCGAGGGCGTCGTGGCCGACGTGTACGTGCAGGCCGGCGATCGGGTCGGCGACGGCGCGATGCTGGCCGCGCTGCACAGCCACGTCGTGCACGACGCCTGGGCCGACTATTTCCGTGCGCTTGCCGAACGGCAGCGGGCCGAGGCTGAACTTGCGTTTGCGCGGACGGCCGAGTCGCGAGCGGCGCAGCTCGTCGCCGATCGGGCGCTGTCGCCCCAGGAGCTCGAGCGCGCGCGGGCCGATCGGATTGCCGCCGAGCAGGCGGCGGCTGCGGCCGCGGCCGATCTGACGCGCGCCGAGCAGGAGCTTGGCCTCTACGGCCTGACGCCGCGCCCCGACGCGAATCCGCGCGAAGACGATCTCGTGCCGATCAGGACGCCGGTTGCCGGCGCCGTGGTCGAGCGCCACGCGTCGCCTGGCGCGGCCGTCATGCCGGGCACGCCACTGTTCGTCGTCTCGGACCTGTCGCGCGTCTGGATCGACGCCGAGATCGACGAGGCGCTCGTCGGCAGGCTCGAGGTCGGCAGTCCCGTCACGTTCACCACCGGGGCGTATGGCGACGAGGTCTTCGAGGGACGCCTGGCGGCGATCGGCGACGTCGTGAACCCGGCCACACGGCGCGTGACGCTGCGCGTCGAGGCCGACAACCCGGGCGGACGTCTCAAGCCGAACATGTTCGTCGCCCTCACGATCAGCACCGGGACGCCGCGGCAGGTGCTCGTCGTCCCGTCGCGCGCGGTGCAGACGCTCGACGGCGAACCGGTCGTCTTCGTACGTTCAGGAACGACCTTCGTCCGGCGTCCCGTCGCGATCGGCCTCGAAATCGACGATGAGGTGGCCATCGAACGGGGGCTGTCGGAGGGTGAGCTTGTGGCGACGGCCGGTGCCTTCCTGCTCAAGTCCGAGATTGCCGGCCCGCCGCCCGGGGACGAGTAGCCGTGACCCTCGTCGAGCGCTTCGTGCGCGCCACGTTCGGCCAGCGTGTGTTCGTCCTGCTGTGCGTGGCGGCCTTCACGGTGACCGGTATCATCGCGTTCCGCGACCTGCCGATTGAGGCCTTCCCCGACCTGACGAACAACCAGGTCGTGATCATCACCGAAGCTCCCAACCTGGCCGCGCCCGAGGTGGAGCAGCGCGTCTCCTATCCGATCGAGACCGCCATGATGGGCGTGCCCGACACCGAGGAGGTCCGCTCGATCTCGAAGTTCGGCCTCTCGATCGTCACGGTGGTGTTCGACGATGCGGTGCCGGTCTACTTCGCGCGGCAGCTGGTGACGGAACGGCTCGGCGACGTCCGCGACCGGCTGCCCGACGGGCTGCAGCCGGTGCTCGGGCCGGTCGCGACCGCGTTCGGCGAGATCTACCAGTACATCGTCGAGGGCGGGGGGCTCGACCTGATGGACGCCAAGACCCTCCACGACTGGGAGATCCGCACGCGGCTCCGGTCGGTGCCGGGCGTGAGCGAGGTGAACTCGTGGGGCGGCCACACGCGGCAGTTCCAGGTCACGGTCGATCCCGTTCGCCTCGAAGCGTACGGCCTGACCGTTGCCGACGTGCTCCGGGCCGTGGCCGACGACAACCATTCGTTCAGCGGGGGCTTCATCGAGCATCGCGACGAACGGTACACCGTGCGCGGCATCGGCCTGGTGGCGGATGTGTCTGACCTCGAGCGGGTCGTACTGAAGTCGGTCGCCGGCACTCCGGTACTCGTGCGCGACGTGGCGACGGTCGACGTCGCGCCGATGCCGCGCAACGGTGCCGTCACCCGGAACGGCCGGGGCGAAGTCGTCAGCGGCATGGTGATCATGCTCAAGGGCGGGAATGCGCGCGACGTGTCGGCGCGCATCAGGGAGCGCATCGACGAGATCACGCCCAGCCTGCCCGAGGGCGTGCGGCTCGAGCCCTTCTACGACCAGAGCGAGGTCATCGCGCGCACAACGCGCACGGTGACGCGGAACCTTGTCGAAGGCTGCCTGCTCGTCGTCGCCGTGCTGTTCGTGTTCCTGCGCGACGTCAGGGCCGCCGTCATCGTGGCGGCCGTGATCCCGCTGTCGATGCTTGCCGGCTTCATCGGCATGCGTCTCTTCGGCGTGTCGGCGAACCTGATGTCGCTCGGCGCGATCGACTTCGGCCTGATGGTCGATGGCGCGGTGGTCATGATGGAGAGCTTCGTCCGGCGCCGGGCGCGCGCCGGGGCGCAGGTGACCCACCCGTCGGCCGACGGCGGCGCCGCCCGGCTCGCCCTGTTCCGCGACGCGGCCGCCGAAGTGGCCAGGCCCGTGCTGTTCGGCGTGCTGATCATCATCGCGGTCTACCTGCCGATCTTCACGCTCGAAGGGCTGGAAGGGAAGATGTTCCGGCCGATGGCCATCACGGTCTGTTCGGCCCTGACCGGCGCGCTGCTGCTGTCGCTTACTGGTGTGCCTGCGGCCGCCTCGTACCTGCTGAAGCTCGATGGCACGCACGCCGAGGAACGCTGGTTCGTCCGGCTCCGCAGCTGGTACACCGACAGGCTGCGGCTCTGTCTCGCACATCCATTCCGGGTTCTGGCGACGGCGGCGGTCGTGGTGACTGTCGCACTCGCGTCGGTGCCGTGGCTCGGCACGGAGTTCATGCCGCGCCTCGACGAAGGCGCGATCCTCATCGAGACGCGCAAGCTGCCGTCGGTCTCGCTCGACGAGTCGGTGGCGATTTCGACCCGCGTCGAGCAGATCCTGCTGCGTGACTTTCCGGAGATCTCGCAGGTCGTCACCAAGCTCGGCCGTCCCGATCTCGCGACCGAAGCGATGGGTATCTATCAGGGCGACGTTTACGTCCAGCTGCATCCCGAGGAGCGCTGGCCGGTGCGGCGGACGAAGGAGGAGCTCGTCGATGCGATGGCCGCCTCGCTCGCCCAGGTACCGGGCCTGTCGGTCAACTTCACGCAGCCGATGGCCATGCGGCTCGACGAGGTCGTGTCGGGCATCAAGGCCGACGTCGCGGTAAAGGTGTTCGGGCCCGACGCCGCCGTGCTCGAGCAGCTCGGCAACCGGATCCTGAACGTGATCGAAACCGTGCCTGGTGCGGCCGATGCGCAGGTCGAGATCCTCTCCGGGGCCGCACAGCTCGAGATCGCCATCGATCGCGAGGCGCTGGCGCGTTACGGTCTGCACGTGGCCGACGTGCAGGAGGTGGTCGAGACCGCCATCGGCGGACGGCTCGCCACCGAGCTGCTCGACGGCGGCCGCCGCTTCCCGGTCGTGGTCCGGCTGCCCGACGCGGCGCGACGCGATGCGGCGGCCATCGGCGCGATCGGAGTGCCGGCACCGGGCGGCGAGCGGGTGCCGCTCGCGCGGCTCGCATCGATTCGCATCGCGCCGACGCCGGAGGCGATTTCGCACGAGAACGCTGAGCGGAGAATCGTCGTTCAGAGTAACGTCCGCGGACGCGACGTCGGCAGCTTCGTCGCCGAGGCGCGCCGGCGCATAGCCGGCTCGGTGACGCTGCCGGCCGGCTACTACATCACCTGGGGCGGGCAGTTCGAGAACCAGGAGCGCGCCACGGCGCGCCTGGCCCTCGTCGTGCCGCTGTCGCTGGCCATCATCTTCGTGCTGCTGCTGGCGACGTTCCACCGCGTCCGCTGGGCGCTGCTCATTCTGGTGAATGTGCCGTTTGCCGCCGTCGGCGGTATCGCCGCGCTCTGGCTGCGCGGGATTACGCTGAACCTGTCGGCCTCGATCGGCTTCATCGCCCTGTTCGGCATCGCCGTGCTGAACGGTGTGGTCATGCTCGCCGCCATCCGGGCACTTCGCGAGCGCGATGGACTGCCCATTTCCGAGGCGACCGTTGTCGGCGCGGGGGAGCGGCTCAAGCCCGTGCTGATGACGGCGCTGGTCGCGGCGATCGGGTTCCTGCCGATGGCGCTGTCGCAGGGAACCGGGGCCGAGGTGCAGCGGCCGCTGGCCACCGTGGTGATTGGCGGCATCGCGACGTCGACCCTGCTCACGCTCGTCGTGCTGCCCACGCTGTACGACATGATGGAGCGGTGGGTCGAGCGCCGCACCGCGGCGCGGCGGGCCGAAGCATCCGATGCGGGTACTGCTGGTTGAGGACGATCCGGAGATCAGCCGCTTCATCGTGCGCGGTCTGACCGAGGAGCGTCACCTCGTGGATCTGGTGACCGACGGTCCGTCCGCTGTCGAGGTGGCGGCTGCCGAGGAGTACGACGTCGTGATCCTGGACGTGATGCTGCCGGGAGCCGACGGCTTCGAGGTCTGCCGCCGGATGCGGCAGCAGGGACTCGACGTGCCCGTCATCATGCTCACGGCGCGCGATGCCGTCGCCGACCGGATCACCGGGCTCGACGAGGGCGCCGACGACTACCTGGTCAAGCCGTTCGCGTTCGAGGAGCTGCTCGCCCGGCTTCGGGCGCTTTCCCGACGCGGCCGGAGCCGGCACCTCACCCACCAGCTGACGTACGGACCAATCACGATCGACCAGCGCGCGCATCGGGCTCTGATCGATGGCGTGCCGCTCGACCTGACGGCCACCGAGTACCGGCTGCTCGAGTTCCTGACGCGGAGGGCCGAGGCCATTGTCACGCGCGACCAGCTCGCGCAGCACGTCTGGGGCGGCGACTACGATCCGCTCTCGAACAACGCCGATGTGTACATCGGTTACGTGCGGAGGAAGCTGCAGGCCCACACCTCCGTGCCGCTCATTCACACCGTGCGCGGCCTCGGATACATGCTGCGCCTTGCGCCCCCCGGGTGATTCATGCCGCAGCTGCCGGGCAACGCGACGTTCCGTGGACGTCTCACGTGGCGGTGGACGATCGCCGTCGGCCTGCTGCTCGGTGCCGCGAACCTGACGATCTACGTCGCGGCCCGCTCCTACCTGGCGGCCTGGCTCGACGGCCAGGTGCGCACGCTGGCCGCCACCGAGGCGGCGTCGTCGACCGACGGCCTCGAAGACGTGCACCTGCACGAGAAGACCTTCGCCGAATTCGACGCCGGCGCGTTCACCGAGAAGCTCGTCCAGATTTTCGACGCCAGTCACACGCTCGTCCTGCAGACCACGGGACTCGAGCGGTTGCCGCCGGTCGTGCCCGATGAGGCCGTGGCGGCGGCGCTCGCGGGACACTCGTCGCTGCTGTCGACCGAGGTGCAGGGACGCCCGCTGCGGATGGCCGTGGTCAGGGCGATGCGCGACGACCGGCCGTTTGCCGTCGCCGTCGGCCTGTTCACCGATGACATCGTCCACGGGCTCGAGAACCTGGCGCTGCTGCTGACCGTGGTGTGGATTGTCTGCGTGTCGGCGACGGCGACGATCGGCTACGTGCTGGCCGGTCGTGCGCTTGCCCCGGTAGCGCGGATTACCGAGCGCGCCGCGTGGATTGCGCGCGGCAACTTCGGCGCGCGCCTCGACCCGCCCGCCGCGCACGACGAAGTCGGGCGCATGACGGTCCTGCTCAATTCGATGCTCGACCGCCTGCAGGCCGCGGTCGAGGCCAACCGTCGCTTCGCGGCCGACGCCTCGCACGAGCTGCGCGGGCCACTTACGGCGGTGGTCGGCGAGATCGACGTCACGCTCCGGCACCCGCGGGCGGCGGACGAATACCTCGAGACGCTCCGGCGCGTGAGGGCGCGTATCGATGAGCTGACAGCGCTGACGGGCGACCTGATGCTGCTCGTGCGTGCCCAGGAGCGGGCGCACGACATCGTGCGGCGCGAGATCGCGCTCGAGGCGCTCGTCGACGAAAGCTTCCAGCGCCTGGCCGCGGCGGCCGGGCGGCGCGGAATCACGCTGCGCCAGGAAGGCACCGCCAGCGTCCGGGTGTACGCCGAGCCGGCGCTCTTCGCGCGCGTCATCGACAACGTGCTGGCCAACGCGGTGCACTACAACCGTGACGGCGGCGAAGTCGTGGTGACGGCTGACGTGGAAATGCCCGAAGCTTCCGACGGGGACTGGGTCGTCTCGGAGGCCTGCATCCGCGTGCGGGATACCGGGTCCGGCATTCCGGCCGGTGAGCGCGAGCGGGTTTTCGACCGCTTCTATCGTCTCGATCAGTCGCGCGCCCGGCACACCGGGGGCAGTGGCCTCGGCCTGGCCATCTGCCGCGAGGTGCTGGCGCTGCACGGCGGCTCGATTGCGATCGAATCGAGCTCGACCGACGGAACGACGGTCGCGATCCGGCTGGCGGGTCAGCGCGTCGCAGCGTAGCGCGTCGTCGACCCGACGGCTGCGATCCGGATGCTTCCGCCGCTCGTCGACGCCTCGAGCGGGGCGCCGCCGTCGTTCAGCCGCGCCACGACGCGGGAGCGCGTGTGCCGGGTGACGACCAGCGGGAGTCCTTCCACCGTGACGCGGCCGCCGCTCGTGGCTGCGTCGATCGCCAGTCGCGCCCGGGGATCGATGCCGACCCGGATGCTTCCGCCGGACGTGCGCAGGCGGATGTCGCGCGCCGCCGCATCGACGCGTCCTATGGTGATTGACCCGCCGCTGGTGTCCGCATGAAGCGACCCGCCGGCAACGCCCACCTGGATGGCCCCGCCCGACGTGGACGCACGGACCGGACCGCCGCTGCCGTCGATCCGGATCCGGCCGCCTGCGGTCGAAGCCTCGATGGCCGCCGTCCGTGCGCCGGTAACGGTGACGGCGCCCCCGGCGGTGTCGAGGGCCAGCCCGACGTCGGGCGGCACCCATGCCTCGGCCCGCATCTCGAGACGCGGCTGCCAGAACCGCTGCAGACCCGACGGTCCGCGTGCGAAGAGCCGCACGACGTCGCCGTTCTGCGTGATCTCGACGCGCGCGTCGGCCCGGACACGTTCGGCTTCGCGTCCGGAGGCGTCGCGAACGCGCTGGATCAGCACGATGCGGACGGTCCTCCCTTCGCCCGGCCTGACATCGATGCTTCCGCCGCGGAGGTCGATCGCGACGAGCGAACCGGGCGCGACCGTGAAGGTCTGCTCAATCCGGTGTTCGACGGGGCCTGCCAGTGGTGCGGTGAGGGCTGTCGCGAGGGCGGTGACGAGGGCGGCGAGGGTGGTCAGCAGGTCCATGGAGGCCAGAACACACGAGCGGCCCGCGGGTTTCAGCGAGATGTCGCCGGCGGTGTAAGCTCGGGGCATCTCGACGTCTGGAGTTCCTGTGCGGAAGACGACCGTTGCCGCGGGCCTGACGGCTGTTCTGCTGGCGGTGCTGTCTGCCGGTGCAGCCGCCTCCGGGCCGGTCGCAGCGGATCAGCACCCGCAGGCGTTCGTCGAGCGGGCCGAAGAGGCCTTTGCTGGCGGCGAGCTCGACGAGGCCGTTGCGCTGTTCGACCGGCTGGCCCGGCTCGATCCGGAGACGGCGCCCTGGATGTGGCAGCGAGGGATCGCCCTGTACTATCTCGGCCGGTACGACGCGTGTGCGGCGCAGTTTGCCGACTATCAGCAGGTCAATCCGGGCGACCTCGAGAGCGCCGTCTGGCACGTCGCGTGCGTGGCGCGGGCGCGGTCGATCGACGAAGCCCGTCGCGTGATGTTCCCGCCGGGGCGCGACGCCCGCATCATGCGTGCCGAGATCTACGAGATGTTCGCGGGGCGGCTGCCGCCGGGTGTCGTGCTCGAGCGCGCCCGGTTCGCGGCCGACGTGGCGGTGTTCTACGCGTCGTTCTATGCGGCGCTGTACCTGGAGGTCGTCGGTGATCAGGAGGCGGCACGGCGCCTGCTGACGCGCGCCACCGATCCCCGCTACGACGGCCTGGCCGGATTCATGAACGTCGTGGCCCGGGTGCACCGGGCACGCCTCGAAGGGGAGGGAAGGGATGAGGAAGAACGGTGAGGTGACGCGCCGGCGGTTTCTCGCCACGGCCGGCATGCTGCCGCTCGCGGCGGCTGCGCTGCAGGCGGCCCGGCAGTCGGGCGTGCCGGTCGGGCTGGAGCTGTACTCGGTCCGCACCGAGCTGACCAATGATCTGTCCGGCACGCTCGCGCGCGTCGCGGAGATGGGCTACGAGCTGGTCGAGTTCTATTCGCCCTACCTGAAGTGGACGCCGGTGATGGCCAGGGACGTGCGACGGCAGCTCGACGACCTCGGCCTGCGCTGTCCGTCGACGCACAACCCGGCGGCGGCCTTCAGCGGCGACATGCTCGAGCACGCGATCGAGCTCAACGCCATCCTGGGCAGCCGCATGATCATCATGGCCAGCCCGCCGCCGAAGCTCGAGACCGTCGACGCCTGGAAACAGCTGGCCGAGACGTGCACGGCGGCGACAGAGGCGCTGCGGCCGCACGGCATGTCGGCCGGATTCCACAACCACGCCGTCGAGTGGCGGCCGATCGACGGCCAGCGACCGATGGACGTCCTGGCCGCCGGCACACCGCGCGAGTTCGTACTGCAGCTCGATGTCGGCACGTGCGTGCAGGCCGGGGCTGATCCCGTGGCCTGGATCGAAGCGAACCCGGGCCGCATCCGCAGCATGCACTGCAAGGACTGGGGGGCCGGCGACGATCGGGGTTACGCGGTGGCCTTCGGCGAAGGCGATGCGCCGTGGATGCGCATCTTCGATGCCGCCGAGAGCGTCGGCGGCATCGAGCATTACTACATCGAGCAGGAGGTCAGTCCGCCCGGCGGCCAGTTCGCGATGGCCGAGCGCTGCCTGGCGAACTACCGGCAGCTGCGGGCAGGGGCGCGCGGAGGCTGAGGCCCCCGCGCGCCCGTCCATGGATCAGAACCGGAAGCGCACCTGCAGCTGCACGGAGCGCATCGGCTGTGCCGCCGTGGCGGCCCCGAAGCCGGCGTCCTGCGGCCGCAGGCGGTTCTGGTTGAGCGAGCCGTCCTCGTTGTACTGCGGGTTCCGCACGGTCTGATCCGTCGGGCTCACCAGCTGCAGCGTGGCCTGACGTCCGTTGAAGACGACCGCGTTGAACGCGTTGAAGACGTCGGCGCGCAGCTCGAGCGCGCGCCCGCCACCCAGCCGGATCGTGCGCGAAAGTGCGAGGTCGACCGTGCGATCGGGGCAGCCGACCATGTAGTTGCGTCCCGATTCGAGACCCTGGCTGCCCGGCAGCGGGCCGGCGAAGGCGGCCGTGTTGAACTGCGCGTACTGGTTGCCCGAGCAGCCCGATCCCGGGTCGCCCACGATGCGGATGCGTGCCGCGTAGTTGGGCGATCCCGTGAGGTTCACGTTCGAGCCGCCGGTCTGGTACGAGTAGCCCACCTCGTAGGCGGCGCCGGAACCGGCCGTGAGAACGCCGGCCAGCTGCCAGTCGTTGATGATCGCGCCCAGCACGCGCCCGGCGGCCGACGTGCCGCGATAGTCGGGCAGGTCCCACACCGCGTTCGCCTTCAGCACATGGCGCCGGATGCCGTCGTTGACGGCGCCGAGCAGCGTCTCGGCTTCGGCCCACGTCGGATCCTCCGACCAGGTTCCGTCACCGTTCGGCCGGATGCGCACGCCCTCGTTCGACGCGAGCGTGTTCGTGCCGGCCTGACGAAGCGTCAGCGTGTAGTTGACGCCGAACTGCCAGCCATCGCGGAAGCGACGGTTGAACGAGGTCTGGATCGAGTGAAAGTCGGTCCAGAAGCGGGCCATCTGCACGTTGATCGGGCCGTAGCCGCGATACGGGCGCATCAGGTCGGTCGTCAACGCCGACGAACCGGCGACGCCGGCCGGCAGGGTCGGATCCTGATTGGCGGGATCGAAGGCCGCTCCGAGCGGCACCGCGTTGATGTCGATCGGCTGGTTGAACTGGTTCGTCAGGTTGTAGCCGTGCGTGCCGACGTACGACACGTCGAGAGCCGACGCCCAGGGCAGCGCCATCTGCACGCCGGCGTTCCACTGCAGCGACGTCGGAATCTTCGTCTCGTACTCGACCACCAGCAGCTGTGCCGGGGCCTGCGTCGTCAGACCGCTGACGCCGAGGTCCTGGAGGCGCGAGTAGCGGACCGTCGTCGCCGTCGAGTGCGGCGGGTTGCCGATCTGGTTCGACGTCATGTTGCCCTCGGGACGGTCGTAGAACATCCCGAAGCTGCCGCGTACGACCATCGACTGCGTGCCGGTCAGGTCCCACGCGGCGCCGATCCGCGGTGCGACGACGGTCGACGCCCAGACGTAGTTCTCCTTCGCAATGCCCTGACCGGCCGGCACGATGCCGTTGTACGGGTCGCCCGTGCCCGGCACGAGCGTGCCGATGGCGACGGCCGACCCGGCGCCCGGCGAGTGCCCGGTGATCGGATCGACGGCCACGCGGCTGGCGCCGCTGCACGGCGCTTCGCCGAGACACCCCGGCACGTAGAGCGCCGGCGCCTCGGCTGCCGACCAGCGGTCGGTGAAGAAGTTCGACGCCTGGTAGAGCGAGTCGTGCTGCGGCTGCTGGTGCGTGAACCGCACGCCATAGTCGAGCGTGAACCGGTCGGTGACACGCCAGTTGTCCTGCAGGTACCACTCGACGTTGAAGTAGCGGTACGCCCCCTCGACGAACCGCGACTGCTGTGAGAACGACGAGAAGACACCGAGCGCGGCGTTGGCGAAGCCGAACCCGGTGTCGAGCGGGTTGTTGCTGTCGTTGCCGAAGTCGATGGTGCCGTTGAACGGGATCGATCCCGAGATGCCGAGGTTCTCGTTCTTCAGCGCGTTGTACCAGTAGAAGCCGCCCTTGAACGAATGCCGGCCGGCGATCTTCGTTGCGCTGAACGACAGGTTGTGCGTGCGGTTCCGGTTGAGGAACGCCGGGTAGCTGAGGCTCGGCGGGGCGTTGGCGATCAGGTTGCCCCACGTGAAGGTGGGAGGCAGCATGATGCGATCGTCGACGAGCATGGGCGAGTCGATCTCGCGGAGCACCGTCGGGTTGTAGTAGCGCCCGTCGACTACGCCGGCGTCGGGGAACAGCAGCGGGATGTCGCACAGGCCGACGTTGCAGCGGTTCGAGGCGTCGCTGATGATTGGCGACCCGAGCTGGTTCTGGATGAAGCCGTAGGTGGCCTCGAGGAACAGCGTCGGCGTTGCCGTGAAGTTGACCGTCGCCGACGGCTGGTAGATGAACGGGTAGCGGTTCATCGTGTCGTTGAACCCGGGAATCGTGCCGGCCGTGGCGCGGACGGTGCCGATCTGCCCGGTGTACTTGCCGGTGAACCGCAGCCGCTGCGAGTACTGGTAGTCGACGCGGACCGTCGGCTGCTGCGTGAGCCGCCGGTCGATCGGCGCTTCGTTCTCGTAGTTGTAGTTGAGCCCCTCGGTGTTCGGCAGCGGCCAGAGATTGAGGATGTTCAGGCCGATCGGATAGAGCCGGTCGCGCGGGATACGGCCCGGCACGCCGTCGGCCTGGAAGCAGCCGCGCGTGTCGGATGCCGTGCAGGGCAGACCGGTCGTCGTGTCGCGGATCAGGTTCACGAGCTGACCGTTGTTGTTCCGGCTCTCGGAGAAGTCGCCTGCGCGCTCGAGGGCCGTCGGTACGCGGAAGCGGCGGAGATTGCCGCCCGACGTCCGCGGCCGGTACTCGTGCGAGTAGAAGAAGAAGAGGCTGTTGTCGCCACCCGGGCGTCCCACCGGGCCGCCGATCGTGTACCCCCAGTCGCGCTGCTTCGAGATCGGATTCGGCACGCCGTTCTGCCGGTTCTGCCAGCTGTTCGTGTTCCAGGACGAGTTCCGCTCGATGTCGTAGACGCTGCCCCGGAACTGGTTCGTGCCGCTCTTGGTGACGGCCGTGATCTGCATGCCGCTCGCGCGGCCGTACTCGGCCTGGTAGCCGGCCGTGAGAATCTTCACCTCGGCGATCGCGTCCATGTTCGTCTGGAGCATCTGGCCGTTGTTGCCGGTGTCCAGAATGGCGACGCCGTCCATCATCACGTTGTTGTTGTTCGCGCCCGGACTGCCCAGCCGCTGGCTGCCCGAGACACCGGGCGTCAGCGTCGTCAGCGCCGACCAGTTGCGGCTGTTGATGGGGAGGTTCTCGACCGACGCGGTGGTGATGGTGAACGACCGCTCACCGGTCGCCGCCTGAATGAGCGGCGTCTCGGACGAGACGGTGATGGTCTCCTCGATCGAGCCGAGCTCGATGACGAGCGTGCCGACGACGACGCGGTCGCCGGGGCTGACGGCGATGTCGCGACGCTCGAGCGTGCGGAAGCCGCTCATCGTGACGCGGATGTGGTAGGTGTCGGCGGCGACGTTCGGAAAGGTGAAGTCGCCGGTCGCGCTGGTGACGGTGTCGAGTGTCGTGCCGCGTGTCGCGCTCGTCAGCGTCACGGTGGCGCCCGGCATGGCGCCGCCCTGCGCATCGTGCACGGTACCGGTGATGGTCCCGGTGGCGACCTGTGCCTGCGCAGGTGAGAAGGGCCCGGCGACGACGGCGAGCAGCAGAGCACCCGCGGCCGCCACCCATGCACGGACTGTCCGGTTCATGGGGCCTCCTGCACCCCCGGATACGTATCCGGGGGAAGTGATCGCCCTGCGCGACGCCGTGCGTCGCCGGGCGGTCAGGACATTCGGGGAAGTGCGGGACAAGTAAACCTGTCGGACAGGTTGAAGTCAATACCTGTTTGACAGGTTCGGGTGCGGTGTCGCTCGTGTCCGTTCGTCGATTACGGAATCGTCGCTGCCGGCGTGTCGGGCCGCCGGCGTCTGCTACGATCGCCGCGACTCTCCGGGAGGTTCTGTCATGTGCAATGCGACGTTCCGTTCCGCGTTCGGCCTCGTGCTCGGCCTGGTGATGCTGTGTCCGGCGCCGGCGTCGGCCGCCGACGGCGTCCGGCTGATCCAGCAGATTACGGGTGAAGGCACCAGCGTCCGAAGCGAGGTGCTCGTCGAGGCGCAGCGGATCCGGACCGAGGTGTCCGATCCCGCCGGCCGCCGCCAGGTCATCATCTTCGACGCCGCGCGCGACGTGCTGCTGATCGTCGACGAGGCCAGCCGTCGCTACACCGAGCTCGGCCGTGCGGACGCCGAGCGCATGGGGGTTGCCATGCAGGGTGCGATGGCGATGATGCAGGAGCAGCTTGCGAAGATGCCGCCCGAGCAGCGGAAGATGATGGAAGAGAAGATGGGCGGCATGCTGGCGGCGCTTTCCGGCCCGGCCGACACACCGGTCTACAAGCGCGTCGGAACCGCGACCGTCGGTCGCTGGACGTGCGATCGCTACGAGGGATACGTGGGCGGCAACCGTGCCGGCGAGGTCTGCACGGTCGCCCCTGAAGTGCTGGGCCTGAAACTCGAGGATTTCCAGGTGCTCACGAAGATGGCCGGCTTTGTCCGCGCGTTGCTGCCGCAGATGGCCGACCGGTTCGTCGGGTTCGGATCGGCGGACGCGGGCTTCGACGGCCTGCCGGTCCGGGCCGTCAGCACGGCGAACGGCACGACCACAACGATGGAGCTCACCGAGGTACGGCGCGACACGTTCGACGACGCGCTGTTTGTGGTGCCGGCCGACTATACGCGCACGACCCTGCCGCAGTTCTGAGGACATGGCCGTGGGGCACGGGACGGAGACGTGTGCCGTTGATCAGTGGGGAGGTGCGTAGCACGAGCCATGTCCGTCCGTCGTCCCGAACGACTGCGCGGGGGCCACTGGGAAGTTGATGACCGCGCGGCGCTCCTGCTGAGGGCCTGTATTCATCCGCCCGATGAAGGGCTCACGTACTGGCGACAGTGGCTGGCCACCACACCCTCGCTGAAGACGGGTCATCAGGGCCTGCTCGGGCTCGCGTACCACCGGCTTCATGGGATTGCGGACGGCGAGCCCGGGTTCGACGCTGCCCGTGCGGCCTTCCTGGCCGTCTGGCGCAGCTATCAGCTGCGGCGTCGTCGTCTGCTTTCGCTGCTGCAGGTGTTCGGAGAGGCGGGAATTCCGACCATCCTGCTCAAGGGGTTCGCGCTCGCGTCGTGGTACTACTCCAGTCCCGGTGCGCGCGACATGGGCGACATCGACGTTCTGGTGCCCACGACAGAGGCGGAGCGTGCGCGGTCGGTGCTGATCGACGCCGGCTGGTCGCTCAATCCGCTGCATCAAGGCGTGCTGGTGAGAAGCGATCTGCGCGTGCGCCACGGCTGGTCGCTGCGGCACGAGGGCGTACAGACAGATCTGCACTGGATTCCGTTTCCGGAGTGCCGCTCGCCGCAGCTGTACTCGGCCATTGCCGCGCGAACGCAGCCGGTCGACGTCGACGGGTGCCCGACGGCGATCCTCGACCGGTCGGACCAGCTGGTTCACGTCCTCGTGCATGCGGTCAGTCAGCATTCGTCGCCGCGCTGGGTGGCCGATGCATGCACGATCCTGGCGCGTCCCGTCGACTGGGACCGGCTCCGGGAGGTGGTGGAGGCGGCTGGCATCCGCGTGCGCGTCGCGGCTGCGCTCGTGTATCTGCGGGATGTCTTCCGTGCGCCCGTGCCGGACGACGTCGAAGCGCACCTGGCGCTCAATCGGGCGCCTGCCTGGGAGTGGCGCGAGCTGGAGGTACTGCGGCCGGGTACTGCACCAGGGCTGCGGCGGGCGATGACCTGGCATCTGTGCCACTTCCGGCGGTGCCGTCCGCATGACGACACGTGGAGCAGGCTGCCGGCGCCTGTGGCGTTTGCGGACTACCTGCACGCGCGATCCGGCGGCCGGCTCGTCGACCGGGCGGTCGGCGTCGTGCTGCGGCGGACTCCCAGTTCGAGAGTCAGATGGAACGACGTCGGCGATTGAGGCGGCGCGGTCCGTTCAATGGACTTGATGTGACACGAACGGACTCGAACGGACAGGTGCCGTGTCGAGCGTCCACAGGTTGTCGATTGGTGTTGCCTGCATTACTTACATGTAAGCGGGATCAAATGTAGTGAGCAGGTAGATAAGTAGCGAGAGCGTGGGGATTGTGAAGTAACTAGTGACACACTATCCACGTTCCACATGCCTTGTGTAAGAATAGTCGGCAGTTTCAGGCCATCGCCACCGTCCAGCTGGTGGACGGCAGGCGCTGTCCTGACGAGCGATGGGGCGCTTCTGGTCGAGTCGGGGCGCGCCCGACCCGGACAGAAGTGGCGGCTCGATTCGTTCTCTTGTTCTCGACGGTTGACACGATCGCGGTGTCATGCCGTTCCGATGCGACAGCGGACCTCCTGCGTGAGTTTTACAGTCCACGGTGTCTTCCGGGAGCCGCTGCCGACGACCCCCTGTTCGAACTTGACGGTCCCGATGCCGACGGCTGCTTCAGCCTGACGGGATCACATTCATTCTGGCGTGGGCCCGGCGCTACGGCGCTCGTCGTCGAGCTTCAGATCCGCATCGACAGCTATCTCCTGGAGCGCACGCCTTACGTTCCGATCCACGCCGGCGCGGTCGCGGTCGGCGAGCGGGCGTTGCTCGTACCCGGCATGAGCCGGACGGGCAAGTCGTCGCTCGTGGCGGC
>ERZ777003.384-NODE-384-length-88685-cov-13.577288_pt1 | contig 88685 bp, 81 predicted proteins | sample MGYA00374956_ERZ777003 | MGnify/ENA primary metagenome ERZ777003 (study PRJEB29302, sample SAMN06268252) | bioreactor metagenome | isolation source: Joint BioEnergy Institute, California, USA | place: USA:Joint BioEnergy Institute, California, USA | collected...
GGTCACCCTCGCCTGGTCGCGCCGGACCGGCGCCGCGCTGGCGTCCGGCAGCCGGCGCGCCTGGGCGGCGACCTCGCACGCCGCCCGGCGGGCCGGCACCGTCGCGCTCGCCTGGTCCCGCCGGGCGTGGGCCGCCACGGCTCGCGGCGCCCGGCGGGCGGGGACGGTGGTGCTCGCCTGGTCGCGCCACGCCGCGACCGCGACCGCCCACGGCGCCCGGCGGGTGGGGCAGGCGACCGCCCGGGGCGCACGGGTCGTCGGGGCCGCGGTCGCCGCGGCGCTCGCCGCCGCCGGGCGGGCCGTCGCCCGGGTGCTCGACCGGCGCCCGCGATCGGTGGGTCGTGACGCCGGCGGCACGCACCCGCCCGCGACCCGGGCCGCCGCGCCGTACGCCGACCCCGGTCCCGCCGCCGCACCGACGCTCGACCCGTCGCCGCCCCGCCCGGACCACCGCCCGGCCGGCCCGGCACCCGGTCCCCGGCCGCCGGCCGCCCCGTCGCGCCCGTCCCCCACGCCGGCGGCCGCGCCGCACACCCGGCGCCCCGCCGTCGCCGCCCCCGCGCCGGCCCGCACGACGGCGCCCGTCGCCGTGGCCGAGCCGCCGGGGCCCGTTCCCCGGCCCGCACCCCCGGCCGCCGGGCCGGCGCCCCACCGTCGCCCCCGCCCCGCCCCGGGCCCCCGACGCCCGGCTCGCCGGCGCCGGCCCCGGGAGGGCGTCGTCGTGCCGCTGCGCCCCTCCTGGCGGGTGCGCCTCCGGGCCCTCGCCGGGCTCGTCACGCTCGTCGGGCTCCTCGGCGTGGCGCTGGCGGTGATCGTCGTGATCCTGGCCGTGGCCGGTGTTCAGGCGCTGGGCGGCATCTGACCGCCGCCGTCCTCCCCGGCCTCGGCCTCGCTCCCCGGCGTCGCCCGGACCGCGTGGTGCCACAGGTCGGCGAGCGTCGCGACCAGCGCCTCGCGGTCGGGGCCGCCCTCGGGGTCCGGCTCGCCCAGGACCAGGTGGGTGAAGGCCGACCACTCGGCCATCGCGGCCAGCGAGTGCGCGACCATCGTGGCGTCGAACGGACGCGCCCTCCCCGACCGCTGCTGGACCTCGAAGGCGTGCGCGATGCGCATGACCAGGTCACGCCGCAGCCGCAGCCACAGCTCCCGCACCCGGGGCGACAGCAGCATCCCCTCGAGCAGCGCCCGCCACAGGCCCCGGTGCTGGTCGAAGACCTCGACGAAGGCCCGGATGCCCCGCTCGACGGCCTCGCGGGGCGACCCGTCGGGGGGCACCATGGTGGTGCCGACCAGCTCGTCGACCACGACGGCCTCGACGACCTGGCAGAACACGTCCTCCTTGTTGCGGAAGTAGAGGTAGAACGTGCCGTGTGCGGTGTCGGCCCGCTCGGTGATGGCGCCCACGGTCGTGGCCCGGTAGCCGCGGCGTTCGAAGACGTCGCCCGCGGCCTCGAGCAGCTGGCGCCGTGTGGCCTCGGCCTGCTCGCGCCGCTGGTTGCGGCGTGTCGTCTGGTCGACCGTCACCCGTGCTCTCTTCTCGTGGTGGGGCAGTGACGCGCAAGCTAGCCGACGAGCTGGCCCGGCGGCGCGAGGTGGCGATCGCGGGTCACAGGGGCGACGTGGCCACGGCCCGCGCGCACCTGCGCGACCCCGCCCCGTCGGTGCGGGCGACCGCCCTCGGGGCGCTGGCCCGGGCCGGCGGGCTGACGGCCGACGACCTCGCCGCCGGGCTGGCCGACCCGGCGCCGGAGGTGCGGGCCCGGGCCGCGGAGCTGTGCGCGGACCGCCCCGGCGACGAGCCCCCGCCGCTGGCCCCGGTGCTGGCGGGCGACGAGCCCGCGGTCGTCGAGGCCGCCGCCTGGGCGTCGGGCGAGCGCCGGCCGCCGGAGCCGGGGGTCGTGCCGGTGCTGGCCGCCGTCGCCACCGGCCACGACGACCCGCTCTGCCGCGAGGCCGCCGTCGCCGCCCTCGGGGCCATCGGCGACCCGGCCGGGCTGCCCGCCATCCTGGCCGCGACGCGCGACCGGCCGGCGGTCCGCCGCCGGGCCGTGCTCGCCCTCGCCCCCTTCGAGGGGCCCGACGTCGACGCCGCGCTCGAGCGGGCCCTGCAGGACCGCGACTGGCAGGTGCGCCAGGCGGCCGAGGACATCAGCCGGTGACCGGCGCGCCCCCGGCGGGCGGCTGGTGCGAGCCGTGGTGCTCGGCGCCGCAGCCCCGGCAGCGCCCGACCCAGCCGGTCGGCGTCACCTGCACGGCCAGCCAGCGGCCGCAGTCGGGGCAGTAGCGCCAGGGGTCGGAGGGGCGGGCGCACCCGCCGCACGCGGCGGGCGGGCGGCCGCACCCCGTGCAGAACGCGGCGCCCACGGCCGGGACCTCAGATGACCTTCGACAGCGTGCCGATGGGCATCTTCAGGCCCTTCAGCATGACGATGTCCTCCTGGGGCGAGCGGCCCAGGGTCGTCAGGTAGTTGCCGGTGATGAGCGCGTTGATGCCGGCGGTCATCCCCATCTCCTGCAGGTCGCCGAGCGTGACCTCCCGGCCCCCGGCGTAGCGCAGGATGACCCCCGGCAGGGCCAGCCGGAACAGGGCGATCCACCGGATGGCCTCCATCGCCGCCACGAGCGGGCGGTCGGCGAGCGGCGTCCCGGGCCGGGGGTCGAGGAAGTTGACCGGCACCTCGGCGGGGTCGACCTCCCGGAGCTGGCCCAGCAGCTCGATCCGCTGCTCGTCGGTCTCGCCCATGCCGAGCAGGACGCCGCAGCACAGCTCCATGCCGTGCTCGCGCACCAGCCGGCAGGTCTCGAACCTCTCCTCCCAGGTGTGGGTGGTGACGACCCGGCCGAAGAACGAGCGGGCGGTCTCGAGGTTGTGGTTGTAGCGGTGGACGCCGACGCCCCGCAGGCGGGCCGCCTGGTCCTCGGTGAGGATGCCGGCGCTGACCGCCACGTTGATGCCGACCTCCCGCCGCACCAGGGGCACGAGGCGCTCGAGGTGGGCCATGAGGCGCTCGTCCGGCCCCCGCACCGCGTAGACGATGCAGAACTCGCTGGCCCCCAGCTCGGCGGTCTCGCGGGCGGCCCGCAGGACCTCGTCGTCGGACAGCAGGGGCAGCGCCTTGACCGGCGTCTCGAACCGGGACGACTGCGAGCAGAAGTGGCAGTCCTCGGGGCACCCGCCGGTCTTGGCCGACAGGATCCCCTCGATCTCGACCGTGTCGCCGCACCACGCCACGCGCACGGCGTGGGCGGCCTCGGCCAGGGCGGGTACGTCCTCGTCCGGCAGCGCCGCCAGCGCCGCCAGCTCGTCGAGCGTCAGCTGCCGCCGCTCGTCGACCAGCGCCCGCCGGGCCGCCGAGATCGGGTCGTCGCCGTGCCGGTCCGTCGCCACTCCAGACACGGGGCCAGACGCTAGTGGGCACCCCCGCCGGCGCGCCCATCCGGCGGGCCCGCCGACCAGGGCGGACGCGCCCCGGCCCGGTCAGCGGCCGACGTGGAAGGCGACCCGCAGGGCGGCCGGGTCCTCGATGCAGCGGCCGGCCCCCAGCACCACCGACTCGAGGGCGTTGCCGACGAGGTGGACGTCGATCTCGGTGGCGTGGGCGAGCCGCTGGTCGAGCCCGGCGAGCATCCCCCCGCCGCCCACCAGGTACATGCCCTGGCCGATGAGGTCGTGGGCCAGCTCGGGCGGGGCGCTGCCCAGGCAGGTGATGACCGACTCGACGATGGCGTTGACGACGTCGTCGATCGCCTCGCGGATCTCGGCCGGGGTGAGGATGACGGTCTTGGGCAGGCCGGTCGCCAGGTCGCGCCCCCGGACCTCGGCCTTCAGCTCGTCCCGCACCGGCCAGGCCGAGCCGATGGCGACCTTGATCTCCTCGGCGGTCCGCTCGCCGACCGCGATGCCGTACTCGCGGCGCACGTAGGCCTGGATGGCGGCGTCGATGTCGAAGCTGCCGACCCGCACGGCGTCGAAGCCGACGACGCCGCCGAGGGAGATGAGCGCCGTCTCGGTCGTGCCCCCGCCGACGTCGACGACCAGGTTGGCGACCGGCTCGTGGATCGGCAGCCCGGCGCCGATGGCCGCCGCCATGGGCTGGTCGATGAGGTAGACCTCGGTGGCGCCGGCCCGGCGGGCCGCCTCGGCGACCGCCCGGCGCTCGACCTCGGTGATGGCGGACGGGACGCACACCACGACCCGGGGGCGGTTGAAGCGCCCGACCCGGAGCCGGTGCAGCAGCAGCCGGATCATCCGCTCGGTGACGTCGAAGTCGGTGATGGCGCCCTGGCGCAGCGGGCGCTCGGCGACGATGTCGCTCGGCGTGCGCCCGATCATCTGCCAGGCGTCGTGGCCCATGGCCAGCACCTCGCGGGTGCGGGAGTTGAGCGCGATGACCGTCGGCTCGTTGAGCACGATCCCCTTCCCGCGCTCGTAGACGAGGATGTTGGCCGTCCCGAGGTCGATCGCCAGGTCCCGCGCCATGGCCGCTCAGCGCCTCCACCAGCGGCGGGGCGGCGGCTCCTCCTCGCGGGGGGCGAGCGCCTGCATCTCCCGCCGGAAGCTCTCGATGCTCGCCTCGAACGACGACGGCGACCGGTTGCGCGCCCAGAGCACGAGCGCGCCGACGAGCACGATGACCGCGGCGATGGCGAGGAACACGACCGGGTTCACGGCGCCGGCGCCTCCACGTCGGTGATGTGCTGGGCGTCGAGCCCCCAGCTCTCGCCGCCCGCCCACGTCTCCCGCTTCCAGATGGGGACCGTGCGCTTCAGGGTGTCGATGCCGAAGCGGGCCGCCGCGAACGCCTCCTCCCGGTGGGGGGCGGAGACGACCACGACGACGGCGCACTCGCCGACGGCGAGGACGCCCGTGCGGTGCAGCAGCGCGATCCGGCCGACGTCGGGCCAGCGGGCCCGGGCCTCCTCGGCGATGGCGGCCAGCCGGGGCACGACCTGGGACTCGTAGGCCTCGTACTCGAGGCGCTCGACGCCCGGGCGGCCGGGCGCGTGGTCGCGGGCCGTGCCGGAGAACAGGACGACGGCGCCGCAGTCGGGGCGCACCGCCCAGGACACCGCCTCGGCCACGGGCAGGGGCGACGCCGACAGGCCGAGCCACGTGTCGCCCGAGGGCGGCGTCAGCTCCGGTGCGGCGTCCATCGCCGCTCATGCTACGCAGGCGGGCGTCGCCGCGACGGCACCGGGGGCGCGGTCCGCCACGGAGCGCTCACCGTTACTCTCCGCCGCGTGCCCTGCGACGACGACGCCGGGGCGGACATCCCGGGGCATCGTCCGCCGCCGCACCCCGACGACCGGCTCTGGCGCCACCCCTCCGAGGTGGGGGCGGCGGCGGCCGCGCACGCCGAGGCGGCGTCGACGTCGGGCGCGCGCCCGGCACGGGGCGGGCGGCGCTGGCCCGCCTACCTGGCCGCGGCCGCGGCCGGCGCCGTGCTCGCCGGCGGTGCGCTGGCGGCGGTGGGCCTCGGCGAGCGGGTCGTCGAGCGGCCGGTCACCGAGCGGGTCGCCGTGCCCGAGGCACCGGCCGGCGGGGCCGACGCCCCCGACGGCGCCGACGACGTCGCCCCGGCCGTGGTCGCCGTCGTCAGCGGCGGCCGCCCGGTCGGGTCGGGCCTCGTCGTGCGGGACGACGGGGTCGTCGTGACCAGCGCGTCCCTGGTGGGTGGCAGGGCCGAGGTCACCGTGCAACTCGAGGACGGCTCGGCCGTCGCCGGCGAGGTCGTCGGCACCGACCCTGTCACCGGCCTGGCCGTCGTCGACCTGTCCGGCGCAGGCCACCCCGCCGGGCTGCTCGGCACGACCGCCGATCTGGCGCCCGGCACCGGCGTCCTCGTCTTCGGGGCCGCGGCCGCGGGGGGCGCGGGCGCCGCCGGCGGTGCCGGCCAGGTGGGCGGCCACGAGCGGTTCGCCGGGCCCGGCGGCGCGCCGCTGGACGGCCTCGCGGTCGCCGGCGACGCCGCACCGGGCGACCTGGGCGGCCCGGTGGTCGACGCCCGGGGCGTCGTCGCCGGGGTGGTCACCCACGTCGAGCGGGGCACGGGCTGGTACGTCGCGCCCGTCGAGGTGGTGCGCAAGGTGGTCGACGACCTGCTGACGACCGGCGAGGTCCGCCACGCCCGCCTGGGCGTCGAGGTGGCCGACGCCGCCCCCGCCGCGACCGGGGACCCCACCGCCCACGGCGACGAGATCGGTGCCGTCGTGGCGGCGGTCGTGCCGGACGGCCCGGCCGACCACGGCGGGCTGCAGGTCGGCGACGTCATCGTCGAGCTCGACGGCGAGCCCGTCACCCGCCCCCCCGACCTGCTGGTCCGGCTGCGGTCCCGCTCGCCGGGCGACACGGTCGACGTCGGGGTGCGGCGGGCGGACGGCAGCCGGGTGACGCTCGTGCTCACGCTGGACGAGCTCGTCCCGGCCGACGCAGGCGCGGGCTGACCCGACCCGCGGCGGCAGCGCCGTGGCGCGCGCCCGCCGTCAGCGACGGCGCAGCCAGCGTCGCAGCAGGAGCGCGGTGCCGGCGGCGGCGCCGGCCAGGCCGGCGCCGGCCACGCCGAGGGCGATCTCCTGCCGCCGGCGGGGGCTCATCGTCGCCCAGGCGCCGACGTCGTGGGCCTCGACGCAGGCCTCCTCGTTGGAGACGTCGGCCGTCCAGCCCTCGGCCCGCAGCCGGTCGGCGGCGACCACCCACGGGTGCAGCGTGTAGGGCACGAGCTCCGGCGGCGTCGGTCCCAGGCCCCACCGGAAGCGCCAGTGGGCGACGTGGCGGGCGAGGCGCTCGGGCAGCGGCACCCGGGGCGGCGCCCCGACGAGCGACCGGGCGAGGTCGCCGGGGATCGAGCCGGGCGGGGCCACGTTGTAGGCGCCGTCGAGCCGCCGGCGCCGGGCGAGGTCGCAGGCCCGGGCCAGGTCGTCGAGGTGCAGGAACTGCACCGGCGGCTCGTCGGCGTCGTCCGGCACCGCCGGCGCCGGGCGCAGCGCCCGGACCAGCCAGTCGCGGTGCCCGGCCGCGGCCACCCGGGCCGGCCGCAGCACGGTGGCGGTGGCGCCCGGGTGCCCCTCCCGCCACTCGGCGGTCAGGCGCTCGATCTCGGCCCGCTCGGCGGCGAAGGTGAACCCCGGGTTGGGGCGCAGCGGGGCGTCCTCGGTGAGGGGGACGGGGTTGTTGGACCAGGCGCCGTAGACGGTGGCGCTGGACAGCACGACGACGTGGCCGACCCCCGCGTCGCCGGCGGCGTCGAGGACGCGCCGGGCCACCTCGACGTCGGTCGTCGGGCCGGTCGGCGTGCGGGGTTCGGACTGGGCCAGGTGGAGCACGACCTCCGCCCCGTCGAAGACGTCCTTCAGGTCGTGCGTGCCCAGCACGACCCGCCGGAGCTCGACCCGCTCGGGCAGGTCGGGCACGGGCCCGGGCGCGAGCGCGACCACCTCGGCGGTGGGGTCGTCGGCGGCCAGACGGGCCACGCGCTCCCCGAGGGGGGTCTCGGCGCCCGTGATCACGACCGTGCTCATGGCTCTACCTTGCCAGAGGGGCGGCCCGACGCCACGACCCGGGGCCACGAGCAGCGGGGCGACGGCGCCCCGGCGCCGGGCCCGGGGACGCGGTGGGCGTCGCGGCGGGCGACGCTACCGTGAACCCCGTGAGTGACCCAGGCTCGCCCAACCCGTTCGAGGGCTTCCCCCTCTTCGGCGATCTGGCCAAGCTCTTCGGTCAGGCGGGCCGCGGGGTGCCGTGGGACGCCGCCCGGGCGCTGGCGCTCGCCGTCGCCACCGACAACACGCCCGAGCCGAACGTCGACCCCATCCAGCGCATGGAGCTCGAGCAGCTGGCCCGGGTGGCCGAGCTGCACGTCGCCGACGTCACCGGGCTGCCCACCACCGTCACCGGGCGCGAGCTCACGGTGCTGCCGGTCAACCGGGGTGCCTGGGCCCAGCGGACGCTCGAGGACTACCGGCCGCTGCTCGAGCAGCTCGCCGGCTCGCTGGGCACGGCCGAGGTCGTCCCCAAGGGCGACGAGGTGGGCGTCGGGCCCGACGACCAGCTCGCCGCCATGCTCGGGCCGATGCTCGAGGCCATGCAGCCGATGATGGTCGCCATGACCGCCGGCTCCATGGTCGGCCACATGGCCCGGCGGGCGCTGGGGCAGTACGACCTGCCGATCCCCCGCCGGCCCTCCGACGAGCTGATGATCGTCGTGCCCAACCTCGAGGCGTTCGGCAAGGAGTGGAGCCTGCCGGCCGAGGACCTGCGGCTGTGGATCTGCCTCCACGAGATCGCCCACCACACGGTGCTGGGCGTGCCCCACGTGCGGTCCCGGCTCGAGAGCCTGCTCCGGGAGTACACGACGAAGTTCCGCAACGACCCGGAGGCCCTCGGCGAGGCGCTGGGCGACATCGACCTCACCGGCGGCCCCGAGTCGATGGCCCAGCTCCAGCGGGTGCTCGGCGAGCCGGGCGCGCTGCTCGGCGCCATCCAGTCCGACGAGCAGCGGGCGCTGCTCCCGCTCCTCGAGGCGCTGGTGGCGGTGGTCGTCGGCGTCGTCGACCACGTCATGGACCAGGTCGGCGGCAAGTTCATCACCAGCTACGGCATGCTCACCGAGGCGCTGCGCCGGCGGCGGGTCGAGGCCGGCGAGGCCGACCGGTTCGTCGAGCGCCTCCTCGGCCTCGAGCTCACCCAGGCCGTCTACGACCGGGGCGCCGCCTTCGTCGAGGGCGTCGTCGAGCGCGCCGGCCCCGAGGGCCTCGCCCGCCTGTGGGAGGGCGAGCAGATGCTGCCCAGCCCGCCCGAGGTCGACGCCCCGGGCCTGTGGCTGGCCCGCATCGAGCTGCTCGACGACTGAGCCGCCGGGCGCCGGGCCCGCCGCTACTGCAGCTTCGTCGGGTCGATGACGACCGGGCCCCGGGGCCGGTCGTCGTCCTCGGCCTCGTCGTCCTCGTCGGCCGGCGGGCCGGCCGGATCGACGGGCGGGGCCGCGGGCGCCGCGGTCAGCGTCGGGGCGACGGCCACGGCCCCGCGGCCACCCCCGGCCGTGCCGGGCGCGCCCGCCGTCTCGTCCGGGCCGGGGGCGAACCCCTGGCGCCGGCGCCGCAGGCGGGCGGTGATGACCTGCGTCGGGCTGCGCCGCTGCGGCAGCTCGCCCCGCTCGAGCCGGCGCAGCGAGGCCAGGTAGGAGAACAGGGCGAAGCCGTTGGTCGCGGCGATGACGAGGAACCCGATCTCGAGCGGCATCGAGATCACGACCGGGACGAACGAGCCGGCCACCCACAGGAGCTGGAAGCGGGTCTCGAACCGGGCGAACGACCGGCCCCGGTTGGCGTCGGGCGCGTCGCGCTGCACGACCGAGTCGAAGGCCAGCTTGCCGCTGCTCGCCGCCGTGCCGAGGCAGAGGGCGAACGCGGCGGCGGCCGCGACGCCGCCGGCCCAGGCGGCGAGCACGCCGGCGACGGCGGTCGTGCCGAGCACCGCCTGCAGGATGCGCTCCTCGGCCAGGCCGCTGCGCCGCAGCAACGGGGCGACGACGGCGCCGAGCAGCGACCCGACGCCGCTCGCGCCGACGACCAGACCGTACTGCCAGGCGGGCGCGTCGCTGCTCCGCAGCGCGAAGGCGACGAGGAAGGTGAGGAACCCGACGGTGCCCCGCAGCAGCGCCATGGCCGACGCGGCGAGGACGATCCCGCCGCCCCGCAGCTCGGCCCGCTCGGTCTCGGAGGTCTCGTCCTGCGCCACCCGGGTGGGCGGGATGCGGGTGCCGAGCACGGCGCCGGCGGCGAAGACGCCGGTCGCCAGCACGAGCACGCCCTGGCTGCCGGCGATGGCGAAGGCCAGCGCGCCGGGCAGCGCGGCCGCGAAGGTGATGACGCCGGACAGGAACGACAGGCGCGAGTTGGCCTCGACGAGCTCGGCGTCGTCCCGCACGACGGTGGGGACGAGCGCGGACTTGGCGACGTGGTAGCTCTTGGCCAGGACCAGGACGGCGAACGCCTCGGGGAACAGCAGCATGCTGTCCAGGTCGCCGATCATCAGCACGCAGATGATCGCCCGCAGGGCGCTCGCCCCGACGACCATCCAGCGCCGGCCGCCCCGGGCCCGGTCGAGGGCCGGGCCGATCAGCGGCGCCACGACCGCGAACGGGGCCATCGTCAGCACCAGGTAGCGGGCGACCTGGGTGCGGGCCGCGTCCGGGTCGATGTCGAAGAACAGCGAGTTGGCGAGCGCCAGCGCGATCAGCGTGTCGCCGGCGACGGCCGCGGCGTGCGTGCGGGCCAGGCGGGTGAACGGCGAGACGACGAACGCGCCGGCACCCGCCCGCCGCTTCGGCGGGGTCAAGGGCTGCCAGCCGTTCGCCGTCGCCATCGGATGCGAGGGTACAAGCCGCCGGCTCGCCGAGGGCGTTGCGTGCGGGCCTACGTTCGAGGCGTGGCGTACTTGTAACCGAGGCCCCGGATCGTGACGATCCGCGTCGGCGACGACGGGTCCTCCTCGACCTTGGCCCGGAGCCGCTTCACGTGGACGTCGAGGGTCTTGGTGTCGCCCACGTAGTCGGTGCCCCACACCCGGTCGATGAGCGTGTCGCGGGTCAGCACCCGGCCGGCGTTGGCCAGCAGGACCTCCAGCAGCTCGAACTCCTTGAGCGGCAGCTTCACCTGCTGGCCCCGGATCTCGACCTCGTGGCGCGCCGGGTCGAGCCGCACGTCGCCCACCTCGAGCACCTCGCCCGACGGCGCCCGCACCGACGGGTCGGCGGCGCGGCGGCGCAGGACCGCCCGCATGCGGGCCACCAGCTCCCGCAGCCGGTAGGGCTTGGTGACGTAGTCGTCCGCCCCGACCTCGAGGCCGACGACGGTGTCGATCTCCGAGCCCTTGGCGGTGACCATGATGATCGGGACGTCCGACCGCCGCCGCAGCTCCCGGCACACGTCGATGCCCGAGACCTTCGGCAGCATGACGTCGAGCAGCACGACGTCGGGCTTGACGGCGTCGAACACCTCGAGCGCCTCGGCGCCGTCCCGCGCCGCCCGCACCCGGAAGCCCTCGCGCTTGAGCCCGACCGACAGCGCCTCGACGAAGCTGTCCTCGTCCTCGACGAGCAGGACGGTCGCCTCGGGGGTCATGGTCGCCGTGCCTCCTTCGGGGTCGTGTGGGCGGCCGGGGCCGGCCCGGCCGGCAGCCGCAGCGTGAAGGTCGAGCCCGCGCCCTCCCGCGACTCGACGCGCACCTCGCCCCGGTGGTTGGACGCCACGTGCCGCACGATGGCGAGGCCGAGGCCCGTGCCGCCGGTCTCCCGGCTGCGGGCCCGGTCGACCCGGTAGAAGCGCTCGAAGATGCGCTCCAGGTCACGGGCGGGGATGCCGATGCCGCGGTCGCGGACGGAGATGTCGACCCAGGTGCCGTCGGTGCCCGTCCGCACGGTCACCGTGCTGCCGGGCTCGCTGTACTTGACGGCGTTGTCGAGCAGGTTGGCCACCGCCGAGACGAGCTGGCGGCGGTCGCCGGCGACGACCGGGGCGTCGCCGACCGTGGCGTCGACCTCGATGGCCCGCCGCTCGGCGGCGGGCCGCACCCGCGCGACCGCCTCGGCGACGACGTCGGCCACCACCACGTCCTCGGCGTCCACGATGCCGCCGGCCTCCAGCCGGGACAGCTCGAGCAGGTCGTCGATCGTGCCGCTGACCCGGAAGGCCTCGGTGGCCACCCGCTCGGCCAGGCGGTGGACGACCTCGGGGTCGTCCTCCTCGAGCAGCGCCTCGGCCAGCACGGCCAGGGCGCCGATCGGCGTCTTCAGCTCGTGGCTGATGTTGGCCACGAAGTCCCGGCGGACGTTCTCGAGCCGGCGGCGCTCGGAGGTGTCCTCGACGACCACCAGCACGCCGGCGGGGCGCCGGTGGTTGGCCAGCGGCACGGCCCGGATGCTCAGCACCCGCCGGGGCGGGCCGGCGAGCTCGAGCTCGCGCTCGCCGGCGTGGGCGCGCAGCGCGTCGGCGGCCATCGAGCGGATCGCCTCGTGCACGACGGCGTCGCTGTTCCGGGCGGCGAGGAACGAGGCGCCGGGGTCGTTGCTGTAGACGACCTCGCCCCGGTCGTCGAAGATCACGACCCCGCTCTGCAGGGCGCCGAGCGCCCAGGCCAGGCGGCGCTCGGTCGCCGCCGCCTCCCGCCGGGCCCGCACCTGCTCGTCGACCGCGCGCTCCAGGTCGTCGAGCGCCCGGTCGAGCGCGGGCCGGGGTGGCCGCTGCGGCCCGGGGGCGGCGCCGGTGAGCCGGGCGACGGCGGCGTCGATGCGCTGGGCGGCGGCCCGCCGGGCGACGGCCGCGGCCATCAGGCCGGCCAGGACGCCGGCCAGCGCCAGCGACAGGACGGCGACCAGGATCACCACGGCGCTGCCACCACCGGCCTCAGCGGCCTCCCCGGGCCGCGGCGCGGCCCGCCAGGTCCTCCACCACGGCCAGCGCCACCCGGACGTCGACCGACTCGTCGAGGTGGACGCCGGTGATCGGGGTCACCGTCACGAAGCCGGCCCGGACCAGGGCGGTGTCGCAGTCGGGCGGCAGCTCGTCGCCGGTCGGGCGCATCTCGAGCTGCAGGCGCCCGCCGTCGGCCGCGGACTCGACGACCCGGGTCCGCACCGAGCCGAACGGCGCCAGCCGGGCCGTGCGCACGCCCTCGATGTCGGCGACGGGCCGGTCGGGCACGTTGACGTTGAGCACCGTGCACCGGGGCGCGTCGGCCAGCCACCCGACGAGCGACGCCGCGATCCGGGCCGCGGTGTCCCAGTGCTCGGGCAGGCCGCGGTCGCGACCGGCGCCCTCCCGGGCGCCGACCGGCGACCCGACCACCTCGGCGACGGCCCCGTCGTCCCGGGCGGGCACGGTCGTGGCCTCGTGGGCCAGGCCGGAGGGGACGGCGATGCTGACCGCCAGGCCCGACACGCCGAAGTTGGCGCCGGTCAGGGCGCCGCCGACGGTGCCCGAGTGCAGCACCGCCCGCCCGGTGTTGGCGCCCGGGTTGACGCCGGACAGCACCATCTCGCTCGGCTCGCCGAAGCCGCCGATGCGGTCGGCCAGCACGCAGAGCCCGGGCGGGCCGTCGAGGGCGTACGCGGGGACACCGTCGAGTCCCGGCAGCTCGACGGGTCGGGCGTCGATGCTCCGGTCGAGGTGGACCTGCCCGATGGCGGCGCTGGAGCCGCTCATGTCCTCGGACGGCGCCACGACCCGGACCTCGTGGCCGGCCTCGACCACCGCCCGGGCCAGCGCGTGCAGGCCGGCCGAGCCGACGCCGTCGTCGTTCGTGACCAGGATCCTCACGGTGCTCTCCTCACGTGGGGGGCTCGGCCCAAGTCTGCCGCCGCCGGCGGCGGTCGCCATCGGCCGGACCGTCCCGGTCACCGCACCTCCGCCGCGAGGTGCGCGGGGTCGCCGGTGAGCATGTAGCGCAGGCGGGCCCCCATGACCGCCGCGTGGTCGGCGATCCGGTCGGCCGCCTGGCCCGCCGCGAACAGCCGCACCGCCACCGACGCCTCGCCGCCCGGCACCCGGCCGAGCTCGACCAGCAGCCGGTGCTCCAGCGTGGCCAGCGGCGGCCGCTGCTCGACCAGCCGGGTGGCGAGGCCCAGGTCCTGGGTCGACCAGGCCCGCAGCGCCGTCCGGTACTCGTCGACGGCGACCTCGACCAGGGTGCGCACGACGTCCCAGGCGTCACCGGCCGCGGCCAGCGCCGCCCGGTCGGGCCCCAGCTTCACGATCCGCAGCGCCAGGTCGCCGATGCGTTCCAGCTCGGACAGCACCCGCACGACCGACACGACGAACCGCAGGTCGCTCGCCACCGGCGCCTCCCGCCCCAGCAGCGAGTAGCACCGCTCGAGCAGCGAGACGTGGACGGCGTCGATCGCGTCGTCGGCCGCCAGCGCCGCGGCGACCACCTCGCCGTCGGGGTCGCCCTCGTCGAGCACCCGGCGCATGCGCTCGAGGTTCTCGTCGACGCGCACGCCCATGAGCTCGACCTGGAGCCGCAGCTGGTCGAGCTCGTCGTGGAACGCGGTCCGCAGGGGGACGGGTGCCTCCCGGGCCGACATCGCCACCCCCTCAGCCGAAGCGGCCGGTGATGTAGTTCTCGGTGCGCTCGTCGGCGGGCTGGGAGAAGATCCTCTCCGTCCGGTCGAACTCGACGAGCACGCCGGTGCGCCGGTCGGACCCGTCGCCCGCCTCGGTGGAGAAGAAGGCGGTCGCGTCCGACACCCGGGCCGCCTGCTGCATGTTGTGGGTGACGATCACGATCGTGAGCTCGCGCTTCAGCTCCTGCACCAGGTCCTCGATGCGGGCGGTGGCGATGGGGTCGAGCGCCGAGCAGGGTTCGTCCATCAGGAGCACGTCGGGCCGGGTGGCGATGGCCCGGGCGATGCACAGCCGCTGCTGCTGGCCGCCGGAGAGGCCCGTGGCCGACTCGCGCAGGCGGTCCTTCACCTCGTCCCACAGGGCGGCCTTCCGCAGCGCCCCCTCGACGATCTCGTCGAGCTCCGCCCGCTTGCGCCGGCCGTGGAGGCGGGGGCCGTAGGCGACGTTGTCGTAGATCGACTTGGGGAACGGGTTGGGCTTCTGGAACACCATGCCCACCCGCCGGCGCACCTCGACGGGGTCGACGCCCGGCCCGTAGAGGTCGACGCCGTGGTAGGTGACCGTGCCCTCGACGCGGGCGCCCGGGACGAGGTCGTTCATGCGGTCGAGGCACCGCAGCACGGTCGACTTGCCGCAGCCGGACGGCCCGATGAACGCCGTGACCTCGTGCTGGCGGATGTCCAGCGAGACGCCGCGCACGGCCTGGACGTCGCCGTACCAGACGCCGAGGTCGCGGACCTCGAACACCACCGGCCGCGAGCCGGGGTCGACCGGGCGCGACCCGGCGAGCGGCCGGGGCAGCACCGCGCCGGCGCTGCGGCCGGCCGCCGGGGCGTCGGTGGGGGTGGCGGTGGCGGTGGGCTCGGTCATGTCGACCTCTTCCTCTCGACGCGGTTCCGCAGGACGATGGCGAGCGTGTTGACGAGGAGGACGAAGGCCAACATGGCGAGGATGGCGGCCGACGAGTTGGCCACCTTGAACTCCTCCTCGGGCAGCTTCGCCCAGTGGCTGACGATCGTCGGCAGGGCGACGAAGCGCTCGGTGAGGTGCCCGGGATCGACGACGTTGGACACGCTCAGGCCGGCGCCCCGGCTGAGGAAGCCGGTCACCGCCCCGACGACGATCAGCGGGGCGGCCTCGCCGACGGCCCGGGCGATCGACAGCAGGCAGCCGGTGAGGATGCCCGGCGCGGCGTAGGGCAGCACCTGGGTGCGGACGACCTCCCAACGGGTCGCGCCCACGCCGTAGGCGCCCTCGCGCAGCGACCGGGGCACGGCCCGGATCGCCTCGGCCGTCGTGATGACGACGATCGGCAGCACGAGCACGGCCAGGGTGGCGGCGGCCGCGGCCAGGGTGCGGCGGTCGACGTCGCTCTGGCCGCTGAAGCCGCCGAGGGCCTCGACGAAGATCGCCAGGCCCAGCAGGCCGTAGACGACCGAGGGCACGCCGGCCAGGTTCCGCACGTTCAGCTCGATGAACGCGGTGAGCCGGTTCCGGGGGGCGTACTCCTCCAGGTAGATGGCGGCCCCGACGCCGACCGGCACGGCCAGCACGACGACGCCGGCGGCGATCCAGAACGAGCCGACGATGCCCTGGGAGATCCCGGCCCGGCTCGCCGACGACGACAGGGCGCCGTCGAGGAACTCCCACCCCCGCTCGGTGTAGACGGGCATGCCGTCGGTGACGACGGTGTGCAGGAGCACGCCGAGGACGAGCATCGACAGCAGCAGGCAGGCGAGCAGGGCGGCCTCGAAGAGCCGCCCCCGGACGTCGACCCGGGCGCCGCGCAGGGCGCGCTCGACCGAGCCCCGCACGGCGCCGGTGCTGCTGGAGATCGTGGTCAGCGCCATCCGGTCGTCCTCCTCAGTAGGTCCGGCGCACCCGGCGCACGAAGCGGTCGGCGACCAGGTTCAGGCCGAGCGTCAGCGCGAACAGCACGATCCCGACGAAGTAGAGGGCGGGGACGGCCAGCGCGTCGGCCCGCACGCCGTCGGTGCCGGTGGCCAGCGACGCCATCGCCGCCGTCATCGTCAGGCTGCCGTCGAGCGGGTTGGCGGTGAAGGTGGCCGAGTCGGCGGCGCCGCCGGCGATGAACACGACCATCGTCTCGCCGATCGCCCGGGACGTCGCCAGGACGAAGGCGGCCACGATGCCCGAGACGGCGGCCGGCAGGACGACCCGCAGCGTCGTCGTCGCCCGGCGGGCGCCGAGGGCGGCGGACGCCTGGCGCAGCGCCGAGGGCACCGCCCGCATGGCGTCCTCGGACACCGAGGCCATGAGCGGGATCGTCAGGATGCCGACGCCGATGCCGGCGGCGAGCATCGAACCCGTGCGCCCCTCGCGCTCGCCGAAAAGGGTGCCCACGACCTCGGGGGCGATCCAGTTGAGGGCGAACACGCCGAGCACGACCGACGGGATGCCGGCGAGCACCTCGAGCACGGGCTTGAGCACGGCCCGCACCCGGGGCCGGGCGTACTCGGACAGGTAGACGGCGGCCCCGAGGCCCAGCGGGGCGGCGACCACCATGGCCACGCCGGTGATGACCAGGCTCCCGACGACGAGGGTCGAGATGCTGAAGCGGCCCTGCCGGGGGTTCCAGGCGTCGTTGGCCAGCACCCGGCCCCAGTCGACCTCGGCCACGAACCCGGCCGCGTTGGCGGCCAGCGAGCCGACGATCAGCGCGCTGACGAGCAGCGAGGCGAGCGCCGCCCCGCGGAGGACGAGCCCCATGGCCCGCTCCCGGCGGTGGCGGCGCGGATCGCCGGACAGGTCGACCGCCGGCTCCGGTGGGGTCAGCGGGACGCCCACGCCTCGCGGGTCGCCTCGACCTGGTCGTCGGGCAGGGTCACGTAGCCGCCCTCCTCGACGAGCTCGGTGAGGTTCTCGAGGTAGAAGTCGACGAGGTCGGCGAGGGCGGCGTTCTCCTGGGCCTTGGCCGTGTTGACGTAGATGAACAGCGGCCGGGAGAGCGGGTAGCTGCCGTCCGAGATCGTCTCGGGGGTGGGCTCGACGCACTCGCCGCCGGGCTCGGCGGCGATCGGGATGGTCCGCACGGTGTCGCCCGCCTCCTCGGCGTAGGCGAAGCCGACCCAGCCGAGCGACGTCGGGCTCGACTCGACGGTCGCCACGATGACGTTGTCGTCGGCCGACGAGGCGTAGTCGGTGCGGGTGGTGGCCTCCTGGCCCCGCTCCTCGGCGTAGCCCTCGAGGGCGATCTCGACGAACGAGTCGTAGGTGCCCGACTCGGTGCCGGGGCCGGCCAGCACCAGCTCGGCGTCGGGCAGCCGGGTGTCCGACCCCAGCTCGGTGGCGATCGCCTGGGCGTCGGACCAGTTGGTGAAGCCCTCGGACTCGGGGCCGACCAGGGCGTAGAGGTCGGCGAAGTTGAGGCACTCGACCTGGTCGTTGTCGACGCTGGTCATGACCGCCATGCCGTCGTAGGCGATCTGCAGCTCGACGTACTCGACGCCGTTCTCCTCGCACCGGGCGACCTCCTCCTCGGAGATCGGCCGGGAGGCGTCGGAGATCTCGGTCTCGCCGTTGCAGAAGAGCTCGAAGCCGTCACCGGTGCCGGGCCCGTCGACGGCGATCTCGACGCCCTCGTTCTCGGCCAGGAAGGCCTCCGCGGCCAGCGACGAGATCGGCTCGACCGTCGACGAGCCGGAGATGTTGATCGAGCCGCCGCCCTCGCCGCCGTCGACCTCGGTGGTCTCGGCGCCGGCGTCGCCGTCGTCGTCACCGCCGCACGCGGCGGCGACGAGCCCGCACGCCAACGCGAACGAGAGCCACGCCACGCGACGTTGCCTGGTTGACTGCACCTGTGCCCTCCTCTGGGCTCGCTGCCGTTGCTGCCCGGGACGCTACGGAGGGCGATGAACGGCCGAGGAGAGCGTCCGTGAACCAGAGGTGAACGGGCGCGGAACCTTCGGCCAAACCCGCGCCGGGGCGGCCCCGACGGGCCGCCGGCCGGGGGCGCGACGTCAGCCGGACAGGTCGCGCAGCTGGCGGACCAGCAGCCGGTCGTGGGCGTAGGTCAGCAGCGCCTCCGCCTCGTCCAGCGCCACCCACCGGCGGTCGTCGACCTCGGCGGTCGGGCGCCACGACACGTCGCCGACGGCCCGCATGGCCCAGTAGCGCACGAGCTTCGGGCGGCCCTTGCGGTCGAGGTAGCGGGCCGAGGGGAGCTCGTCGCCCAGCTCGACCGCGACCCCGGCCTCCTCGGCGACCTCCCGCCGGGCCGCCTGCTCGAACGACTCGCCGGCCTCGAGCTTGCCCTTGGGCAGGGACCAGTCGTCGTAGCGGGGGCGGTGCACCACGAGCACCTCGACGCGCCGCCCGGCCCGGCGCCAGACGGCACCGCCCGCGGCCCGGACCTCGGCCTCGGCCATCAGCCCGTCGCCGAGGCCGGCGGCGACGGCAGCGGGCGCACCGCGCCGCCGTCGTCGAGGGCGAGCTCGGCCGTGGCCACCGGCCCGTCGCCGCCCCGCCGGCTGCGCAGCTCGGCCACCCGATCGAGCTGGCGCTCGAGCTGGCGGCGGCGGGTGCCGGTGAGCTCGTCCCAGCTGCGCCGCACGCTCTCGAAGCTGCGGCCCACCTTGTCGAGCGCCTCGGCGAACTTCGTCCACTGCCGCTCGAACGCCGCCAGGCACTCGAGGATCTCGTCCGAGCGGCGCTGCAGCTGCGTCTGCTCGACGGCCTGGCGGATGACGGCGAGCACCGAGAACAGCGTGCTGGGCGAGCAGAGCACGACCTTCTGCCGGAGGGCGAAGTCGACCAGCTCGCGGTCGTGCTGGTGCACGAAGGCGTAGACGGCCTCGTTGGGGATGAACAGCAGGACCTCGTCGAGCGTCTCGTCCGGGTCGATGTAGACCCGCCCCGACAGCTCGCGCACCCGGGCCCGCACGTCCCGCACGAAGGCGGCGGCGTAGCGCTCGCGCTCCTGCTCGGTCGTCGCCTCGAGGTGGCGGAGGTAGTTGTCGATCGGGAACTTCACGTCCATGTGGAGCACCCGCCCGCCGGGCAGGAAGAACGTGAAGTCGGGCACCGTGCCGGCCGTGGTGGCCGACTGCTTGCGGTAGCTGATGCCCTCGACCAGCCCGGCGGCCCGCAGGACGTCGTCGGCCATGCGCTCGCCCCACTGGCCCCGGGCCGAGGGGCTGGCGAGCGCCTCGCGCAGCGACTGGGTGGTCTCGGCCAGCCGGGCGCTGACCGCCGCCACCTCCTCGAGCCGGGTCTCGAACCGCCCGTGCTGCTCGGCCCGCTCGCGCTGCAGGCGGGTGACCAGCTCGCCGATGCGGGCCAGCTCGGCCCGCACGTCGCCGATGTGCTGCTCGACCGCCTGGTTGCGCAGGGCCAGCTGCTCGGCCACCGCGCCCTGGAGCTCGCCGATGCGCTGCTCGAAGGCCTGCGTGCGGTGGGCCAGCTCGCGGGAGCCGGCCTCGGCCTGGGCGCCGAGCCGCTCCCCCGCCACCTTGACCACCGTGTCGACCGCGGCGTCGACCGCCGCCCGCAGCGTCGCCTCGTGCCGGGCGGCCAGGTGGGGGTCGGGCGGCCGGCGGGCACCGCCCAGCTGCACGACGACGACCCAGGCGCCGGCCACGCCGGCGACCAGCCCGGCCACGACACCCACGAGCAGCAGCACGATGTCCATGGCGCCGACCCTACGAGGCGGCTGTGACAGCCTCGGGGACCCGTCAGACGACCGACGGTGGCACCGGCCCGGACCGGGCCCGCTCGACCGCCCGCCGCTGCAGCTCCGCGTGCGCGTCCACCGTGCCGCCGGGCGCCGAGCGCACCCACCGCCCGTCCGGGCCCAGGGTCCAGGCCAGCACGTCGTCGGCCAGCTCGACCTCGAGCAGCTCGTCGATGCGGGCCTGCAGCGAGGGCTCGAGCACCGGCACCAGCACCTCGACCCGGCGGTCGAGGTTGCGCGGCATCAGGTCGGCCGACCCGATCAGGTGCAGCGGCGTGCCCGGCCCCCGCCCGTTGGCGAAGCGGTAGACCCGGGAGTGCTCCAGGTAGCGCCCGACGATCGAGCGCACCCGGATGTTCTCCGAGCGCCCCGGCACCCCGGGCGTCAGGCAGCAGATGCCCCGCACGATCAGGTCGATCTCGACGCCGGCCTGCGAGGCCCGGTGCAGCGCGTCGATCATCTCGGGGTCGACGAGGCTGTTCATCTTCATCGTGATGCGGCCGGCGCCCGGCTCGGCCGCGGCGGCCTCGACCTCCCCCTCGATGAGCGACAGCAGCCCCTCCCGCATCATGCGGGGCGCGACGAGGAGCCGCTCGTAGTCGATGTTCCGCCCGTAGCCGGTCAGCTCGTTGAAGAACTGGGTGAGGTCCGACCCGATGGCGGGGTCGCAGGTCAGCAGCCCGAGGTCCTCGTAGGTGCGGGCCGTGCGGGGGTTGTAGTTGCCGGTGCCGAGGTGGCAGTAGCGGCGCAGGCCGCCGTCCTCCTCCCGGACGACGAGGGCCGCCTTGGCGTGCACCTTCAGCCCGATGAGGCCGTAGGTGACGTGGACGCCGGCCGTCTCCAGCTGCCGGGCCCACTCGATGTTGGCGCCCTCGTCGAAGCGGGCCTTCAGCTCGACGATGACCGCCACCTGCTTGCCCCGCTCGGCGGCCCGGATGAGCGACCGGGCGATCGGGCTGTCCCCCGACGTGCGGTAGAGCGTCATCTTGATGGCCAGCACCCGGGGGTCCTCCGCCGCCTGGCGGAGGAACTCCTCGACCGTGGCCCGGAAGCTCTCGTAGGGGTGGTGGACCAGCAGGTCACCCCGGCGCACGACGGCGAAGACGTCGGCCCGCTCGCCGTCCCCGTCGTCCAGGGGGGCCGGCGTCACCGGCGTGTACGGCGGGTCCTTCAGGTCGGGGCGGTCGAGGGCGTGCAGCGACCAGAGCCCGCCGAGGTCGAGCGGCGCCGTGAACGCGTAGACGTCGTCGTCGCCGAGGTCGAGCTCGCGCTGCAGCAGCTCCCGCACCTCGTCGGACATCGACGCGTCGATCTCGAGCCGGACCGCCCGGCCGAACCGCCGCCGGCGCAGCTCGAGCTCGACCATGGCCAGCAGGTCGTCCGCCTCCTCCTCCTCGAGGGTCAGGTCGGAGTTCCGGGTCACCCGGAAGGTGTGGTGCTGCTCGATCTCCATGCCCGGGAAGAGCTGGTCGAGGTGGGCGGCGATGACCTGCTCCAGCGGGACGTAGCGCTCGCCGTCGGGCATGACGACGAAGCGGGGCAGCAGCGAGGGCACCTTCACCCGGGCGAAGCGACGCACCCCGACCTCGGGGTCGCGCACGACGACCGCCAGGTTCAGCGACAGGTTCGAGATGTAGGGGAACGGGTGGCCCGGGTCGACCGCGAGCGGCGTGAGCACCGGGAAGATCCGCTCCTCGAAGGTCTCGACGAGGAACTTGCGGTCGTCCTGGTCGAGGTCGGCCCAGGACGAGAACCGGATGCCGGCCTCGGCCAGGGCGGGCGCCACGCCGTCGAGGAAGGCGGCCTCCATGCGGGGCAGGAGGACGTCGAGCCGGTCGCGGATCTCGAGCAGCTGGCGCCCCGGCGTGCGCCCGTCCGGGCTCAGCGTCGAGACCCCGGCGGCGACCTGGTCCTTCAGCCCGGCGACCCGGACCTGGAAGAACTCGTCGAGGTTCTGCCCGAAGATGGCGAGGAACTTGGCCCGCTCCAGCAGCGGGACGCGCTCGTCCTCGGCCAGCGCCAGCACCCGCTCGTTGAAGTCGAGCCAGGACAGCTCGCGGTTGCGGTAGGGCTCGGGCACGCCGGCGGCCGGGCCCGTCGGGGGAGGCTCGTCGGGACCGGGCGCGGGCGTGCTGGCCACGCGCCCGAGGCTAGCGGTGGCGGCGCGGCGGGGCGCCCGGCCCCGGCGCCGCCCGGTCAGGCGTTGTCGTCCTCGGGGTAGCCCAGGTCCCACTCGAGCAGGATGTTCTCCCGCTCGGCGTCGCGCACCACCCGCTCGCGGTTGCGGCGGAACTGGGGGTCGTGCGGCGGCAGCAGCACGAGCCGGGCCATCACCCGTCGCCGGAACTCCTCGACGAGCTGGCGGTCGCCGAAGTCGGACTGGACCTCCCAGTGCGGCGCCACCGGCCCGAGGTAGACGATCCGGGCGTGGGCGCGGGGCGGCTCGGCGGCGGGCGCGGCGTCGGACATGGCCTGCGAGCCTACCCGCCCTGCCGGCCGATCACGGCGGTGATCTGCCGCTCGCGCCCCTCGCGCTCGACCGTGATCTCGACCTCGTCGCCCGGCTCGTGCTCGCGGATGATCTCGCCGAGGCGCTCGTTGGAGGTGATCGCCTCGCCGTCGACCGCCACGATCACGTCGCCGACCCGGATGCCGGCCTCGTCGGCGCCGCTGCCGGGCACGACGTCGACGACGAAGGCGCCCTCGTCGGACTCGATGCCGAGCCGGTCGCGCACCGCCTCCTCGACCGACTCGACCGGCACCGTGCTCACGCCCAGCCGGGGGGTGTCCGGCGTGACCTCGCCGTTGCCCTCCCGGAGGTCCTCGATGATGGGCATGGCGGAGTCGATCGAGATGGCGAAGCCGACGTTCTGGCTGTCCTCGATGATCGCCGTGTTGATGCCGACGACCTCGCCGGCGGAGTCGACGAGCGGGCCGCCCGAGTTGCCCTGGTTGATGGCGGCGTCGGTCTGGATGAGGTCGGTCAGGGTGCCGTTCGGCCCCTCGATCGTGCGGTTGAGCGCCGAGACGATGCCGATCGTGACGCTCGGCTGGCCGCCGAGGTTGAAGGCGTTGCCGATGGCGATGACCGGCTCGCCCACCTGGAGCGCCTCGGACGAGCCGATCGTCGCCGGCGTCAGGCCGTCCACGCCCTCGACGCGGATGACCGCCAGGTCGCTGCTCGGGTCGCTGCCCACCAGCGTCGCCTCGTGCTCGGCGCCGTCGAAGGTCCGGACCGAGATGCCGTTCGACTGCTCGATGACATGGGCGTTCGTCATGATCAGCCCGTCCTCGGACAGGACGATGCCGGTCCCGGCGCCCTCGAAGACCCCGCCCCGGGTGCTGACGCTCGTCTCGATGGTCACGACCGAGGGCTCGACCCGGTCGAGGATCGCCTGCACGTCCATGACCCCCTCGGGCGTCGTGACCGGCGGGCGGGCCACGATCGTCCTGCCCTCGTCGTCGTCCAGCGCCCCGACCCCGAAGGCGGCGCCCGCCCCGACGAGCGCGCCGACGACGGCGGCCACGAGCGCGACCGGCCAGGCGCGCCGGAGGGCGCCGACGACCCCGCCGGGTCGGGGCCCGGGCGGGCCGGCGCCCGGCGCGGACGGCCCCGCCGGCGGTTGCTCGGCCGGCGGCTGCTCGGCCGGGGTGACGGGCGCGGCCGACCCGGTCCCGCCGGGCCCCTGGCCGGGCGCGGCGGGGGGCGGGCCCAGCGGGCGGTAGGCGCCGGAGGCCGCGGCACGCCCGGGGTCGCCGGTCGCCGCGGCGCGCACGTCGCCGGGCACCCCGCCCGGGGGGACGAGGGGCGCGACCGGCGGGCCGCTCGCCGGTGCCGGCGGGGCGGCCGGTGGCGGCGGCGGGGGCGGGACCCGCTGCAGCTGCACGGTCTCGTCGGTCGGCTGCCGGGGGGCCTCGGCCGAGGTCACTGCCCCATGCATACCCGACGCGGGGCCCGACGGGACAGCCGTCCCGGGCTGGCCCCTCCCCCACCGGCCCCCGCTCGGGCGACCCGGGCCGCCCGGGGGCCGATCGGGGGATCACCGGGAAATCCCCCATGCCCCCGGGGGACCCGTCGCGTCACACTCCAACCGTTCGTTCCATCGAACGAGGTCGGTGCCTGGGGGCGCCGACCGAGGCGGGCACGGCGGAACTGGAGGATCGATGAGCACCGAATGGATGGCGCGCGGCAACTGTGCGAACAGCGACCCGTCCGTCTTCTTCCCCAGCGACGGCGTCGGCGTCGAGATCGCACGGCGCATCTGCGCGACCTGCCCCGTCAAGAGCGAGTGCCTCGAGCACGCCTTGGTGCACCGCATCGACCACGGGGTCTGGGGCGGCGCCTCGGAGCGGGAGCGGCGCCGCATCCTCAAGCGCCGGCGCCTGGCCAGCCTGGCCGCGGCCGTGAGCGCGTGACGCCGGGGCGGCGTCCCGCCGCCCTGGCACCCGCGCCGGCTCAGGCCTGGTCGCGCTCGTCGGGGGCGGGGCGGTCGTCGTCGGCGTGCCCCTCGCGCAGCCCCTTCTTGAACTCCGCCTGGGCCTGCCCCATCGAACGGGCAAGCTTGGGGAGCTTGGAGCTGCCGAACAGGACCAGCACCACGGCCAGGATGATGAGGAGCTCAGATGCGCCGAGGTTCACGCCGGCCACTGTAACGGCCGGCGCCCCTGGGTGCGCCCCCGGAGCGTGACCCGTGCTCGAGTGCGTGGTGAACATCAGCGAGGGCGCCCGCCGCGCGGTCGTGGACGAGATCGCCGCCGCCGCCGGCAGGGAGCTGCTCGACGTCCACACCGACCCCCACCACAACCGGGCGGTGCTGACGCTGGTCGGCGAGGAGGCGCCGCGGCGGGTCGCCCGCGCCGCCGTCGAGCGCCTCGACCTGCGGCGGCACCGCGGGGTCCACCCCCGCATCGGCGTCGTCGACGTCGTGCCGTTCGTGCCGCTCGGGGGGTCGACGATGGCCGACGCCGTGGCCGCCCGCGACCGGTTCGCCGCCTGGGTCGCGTCCGAGCTGGGCGTCCCGGCCTTCGCCTACGGCCCCGAGCGCTCGCTGCCCGAGGTCCGCCGGCGGGCGTTCCGTGACCTGACCCCCGACACCGGGCCGCCCGAGCCCCACCCGACGGCGGGGGCCGTCGCCGTCGGCGCCCGCGGCGTCCTGGTGGCGTGGAACCTCTGGCTGGCGGAGCCCGACCTCGAGGCGGCCCGCCGGGTGGCGGCCCGGGTGCGGGGGCCGCACCTGCGGGCGCTCGGCCTGGCAGTGGGCCCGCGGGTGCAGGTGTCGATGAACCTGATCGCGCCCGAGGTGATCGGCCCGGCCGAGGCCTGGGACCTGGTCACCCGGCACGTGGCGGTCGCCGGCGCCGAGCTGGTCGGCCTGGTCCCCGCCTGGCTCCTGGAGCGCACCGACCGGCGCCGGTGGGCCCAGCTCGACCTGGACCCGGAGCGGACGATCGAGGCCCGGCTGGCCCGGGCCGGCCTGGGCGGGCCGTGACCGGCGGCGTCAGGCGCTGGCCGTCGCCGCCGCGGCCTTCCGGGCCAGGGCCCGCTGGCGACGGATGCGCCGGCGCTCGCGCTCGCTCATGCCACCCCAGATGCCGAACTTCTCGGAGTTCTCGAGCGCGTACTCCAGGCACTGGGCGCGCACGACGCAGCCCCGGCAGACCTCCTTGGCCTCCCGCGTCGACGCACCCCGCTCGGGGAAGAAGAGGTCGGGATCGACGCCCAGGCAGTTGGCGTAGTCCTGCCAGGAGCGGTCGTCGGGATCTGTGGCCACGGGGAGTTTCATCTGGCCCCCTTCCCGCTTTCGTGTCGCCAATCGGACAGTGCAGCCAGCCGGCGGGGGTCCACCTGCGATGCCACACGTGTAATTACATTGGTGGGATTCTTTCGTACCCGCCGCAGATGTGCAAGAGGTCACCCGGGTGAACGCGCGCGCTCGCATCGAGGTCGTCACCGGCGACATCACGACCCTCGAGGTCGACGCGATCGTCAACGCGGCCAACCGCACGCTGCTCGGCGGGGGCGGCGTCGACGGCGCCATCCACCGCGCCGCCGGCCCCCGCCTGCTGGAGGAGTGCCGCACGCTCGGCGGCTGCGACACCGGCGACGCCAAGGCGACCGGCGGCTACGACCTGCCCGCCCGCTGGGTCATCCACACGGTGGGGCCGGTGTGGCGGGGTGGCTCGCAGGGCGAGGCCGAGCTGCTCGCCTCCTGCTACCGCCGGTCGCTCGAGGTGGCCGACGAGCTCGGCGCCCGGTCGGTCGCCTTCCCGGCCATCTCCACCGGCGCCTACGGCTTCCCCCGGACCGAGGCCGCGGCCATCGCCGTCGAGACGCTGGCCGGGCACCCGGCCCGGGTCGAGCGGCGCATCCTCGTCGCCTTCGACCGGGAGACGGCCGACCTCTACCACCGGCACCTCGAGCGCCTCGGCCGCCGCTGAGCCCCGCGGGCGCCGCCGCCCGGCGCGCCCCGCGGTGGCACCGCCCCGCGCCGCGCTACATCATGTCGGCGTGGCGCCGGGGGAGGGGTCGTCGACACGCCGGACCGCGCCGCCCGCGGTGGGCGCGACGCTGATCGCCGCCTCGATCGTCGTCCTGGTGATCGGCCTCAGCTGGCTCAACCGCGGCGGCGACGGGCGCGAGCGGCTCGCCGTGCCCGTGGTCGGCGGCGTGACGCCCCCGACCGAGCCCGACGGCGACGTCGTCGACATCCCGCCCAGCCAGCCGGCCGTCCCCGTGTCGTTCGGCCAGGACGGCCGCATCGTGCGGCCCGAGCCCGACCGGGCCCGCATCGTCGACGAGGAGGGCAACGAGGTCATCGTCGCCCTGCCGCCCGGCACGACCGTCGACACCGTGACCGGCCGCATCGTCCCCCGCTCCCCCGACGGCGGGACGACGACCTCGCCGACCCGGGGCACCTCGACGTCGACCGGCGGCGGCAGCAGCTCGACCCGCCCGACCGACGGCGACACGACGACGTCGACGACGAGGGACACGACGACCGCGCCGCCCGGCTCGTCGTCCACGACCGAGCAGCCGACGACCACCGAGCAGCCGACGACGACCGAGCCCGAGCCCCCGCCCTCCACGGACGGCGACACCACCGTCCCCTGACCGCCCCGCCGCCGGGGTGCCGTGCTCAGGCCGTGCGGCGGCCGCCCGAGCGGCGCATCGCCCGCTTCTGCTCGATGAAGTCGACGAGCACGTAGTCGCCCAGCGTCTCGGGCGAGGTGAAGAAGGCGCGGCCCTTGTTCAGGCGGGTGAGCTTCTCGACGAAGGCCCGCAGGTGCCCGCTGGGGTCGAGCATGAACGTGTTGATGCGGATGCCCTCGCGGGTGCAGCGCACGACCTCGCGCAGCGTGGCGTCCACCGTCTCCCGCACCGGCGGGTAGGAGAAGAACGGCTCCGGCATGCCCGGCTCGAAGTGGGCCGTCGGCTCGCCGTCGGTGATCATGATGATCTGCTTCGTCCCCGGCTGGCGGGACAGCAGGCGGCGGGCGATCTGGAAGCCGTGCTGCATGTTCGTGCCGTAGACGAAGTCCCACGAGACCTCGGGCAGGTCCTGGGGGCGGATCTCCCGGGCCACCTCGCTGAAGCCCACCAGGCCCAGGTAGTCCCGCGGGAACTGCGTCGAGATCAGCGCGTGCAGCGCCATCGCCACCTTCTTGGCGGCGAGGAAGTTGTCGCGCATCGGCATCGACAGCGACAGGTCGAGCATGAGCACGGTCGACGACCGCACGAGATGCTCGGTGCGCTCGACCTCGAAGTCGTCGGGGTGCAGGCGCACGGGGGTGCCGCCCCCCGTGCGGGCGACCGCGTTGCGGACCGTGCGCTCGATGTGCAGGTTGAACGGGTCGCCCCACTCGTAGGGCTTCGTGTCGTGGTCGCGCTCGTGCCCGGCGCCGGTGCGCTCGATCTGGTGGCGGCCCAGCTTGTCCCGGGCCAGCTTCTCGAACAGGTCGTTGAGCGCGTTGTGGCCGATCCGGCGCAGGCCCTTGGGCGTCAGCTCGAGCCGCCCCTCCCGCTGGTCGATGAGGCCCGCGTCCTGCAGCAGCTTCGTCAGGCGGCCCAGCTCCTCGAGGCTGCGGGCGGCGTCGTCGCCGAGCAGCTCGCGGGCCCGATCGACGTCGACCTCGGCCAGCGCCCCGGGGTTGGCCGCGCCCCGCAGCAGCTGCTCGAGGCGGTCGAGGTCGCCCAGCTCCTCCAGCGTCGAGACGGCCTGGGCCATGCCCACCGGGTCCTGGCCCTGGAAGTCGTAGGAGCGGTCCCACCCCATCTGGGGGAACAGCTGCTGCAGGTGGCTGCCGAGCTGGTCGACCTGCCAGCGCAGGTCCATGTCCTCGAGCAGCTGCTCGGCCAGGGACTGGATCTGCGCCCGCTGCTCGGGCGTCATCGACGCCAGCATCGCCTGCATGGCGGCCATGCGCCGGGCCAGCACCTCGAGCAGCTCGTCGAGGTCCTGCGGGTCCTCGGGGAAGAAGTCGCCGTAGCGCTCCATGAACCCCTCGAAGTCGGGCTCCTCGCCCCGGGCCCGCTGGTCGAGCATCCGGTTGAGCTCGGCCAGCATGTCCTTCATGCGGGCCATGTCCTCGGGGGTGAGCGACTGGACGGCGCCGGTCATCCGGCTGACGTAGCTGTCGAGGACCTGCTGGCGCAGCCGCTCGACCAGCTCCTCGAACCGCTGCTGGGCCGCCGCCGAGGCGAAGTCGTAGCCCTGCAGCTCGCGCACCATGCCGGCGAGGTCGGGCGGGAGCATCTCCAGCCGCATGTTGCGCTCGTCCGCCGCGCCCCGGGCGGTCTCGATCCGGCGGGGGTCGCCGCTCTGCTCGGCCTCCCGCACCTGGCGGTCGATCTCGTCCCGCTCCATCTGCACGACCTCGCGCAGCTGCTCGGCGATCTCGTCGTAGACGCCGCCGAGGTCGAAGCGCTCGAGCCGCTCCTGCCGCTCGCGCCGCAGGCGTTCCAGCAGCTCGCGCACCCCCTCGATGCGCTGGCCCTGGCGGTCGCGGAACCCCTGCTGGAGCATCCGCCGGAGGGCGGCGTGGAGGTCGCCGTGGTAGAGCAGGTCGTCGGTGATCTGCTCGAGCACCGCGTCCGCGTCGAGGTCGAAGCCGACCTGGGTGCCGTCCCAGCGGCTGTAGCGGAACCGGGGCGTGACCATCCCTCGCCACGGTATCCCGCCCCGGCGGCTCTCGGACGGGGAGCACGACCGGACGCCGATCGGCGGCGGGCACGCCGGAATGTCCGCGGGGGCGGCGCCGTTGCACCCCGCGATGCGCGTCGAGGTCTGGTCAGACGTCGTGTGCCCGTGGTGCTACGTCGGCACCCGGCGCTTCGAGCAGGCGGTCGAGCGGTTCCGGGACGACGGCGGCGGGGACGTCGAGCTCGTCCACCGCGCCTTCGAGCTCGACCCCCACGTGCCGCCCGAGGGCACCGACCTCGCCGAGCACCTGGCCCGGAAGCTCGGCGGGCGGGAGCGGGTGGCGGCCGCCCACCGCCGGCTCGCCCACATCGGCGCCGAGGTCGGCATCGAGTTCCGCTGGGAGGGCAAGCGCCGGGTCAACACCTTCGACGCCCACCGCTTGGGCGCCTGGGCGCTCGAGGTCGCCGGGCCCGAGGTCCAGGCCGCGCTGCACCAGGCCCTGTTCCGCGCCTACTTCACCGACGGCGCGGACGTCGCCGACCACGGGGTGCTCGCCGGGCTGGCCGCCGAGGTCGGCCTCGACCGCGACCGGGCGGCCGAGGCGCTGGCCACCGGGGCCGGCGCCGACGCCGTGCGCGCCGACGAGCAGCGGGCCCGCGAGGCGGGGATCCACGCCGTGCCGACCTTCGTCGTCGAGGGGCGGTGGACGATCCCCGGCGCCCAGGACGTCGAGACCTTCCTGGCTGTGCTGCGCCGGGCGCGCGAGCGGCTCGTCGCCGCCCCGGCCCCGGAGGACGACGACGGGTGTGCGGACGGCGCCTGCACGGCGTAGGACGCAGGGGATGGCGCGCACCGGCACCGATCCCGACACGACGACCGGACGCCCCTGGTGGGGGACCGCGGCGGCGGCCACCCAGTGCGAGGGCGCGGCGCCCCGCTCGGACTGGGCGCGGTGGGAGGCCGAGGGCCGCGTCCCCGCCTCCGGGGACGGCAACGGCTTCCGCACCCGCTTCGAGGACGACCTCGCCCTCCTCGCCGGCCACGGGCTCCGCCACCACCGCCTGACCGTCGAGTGGGCCCGGCTCGAGCCCCACCCCGGCCGCTGGCACGAGGACGAGGTCACCCACCTGCGCCGGGTCCTCACCGCCGCCCGCGACGCCGGCGTCGAGGTCTGGGTGTGCCTGCTGCACGGCACCGCCCCCGGCTGGTTCACCGACGACGAGCGGGGGTGGCTCGACGACCGGGCCGTGCTGCGGTGGGCCCGCCACGTCGACCGGGTGGCCGAGGCGATCGGCGACCTGGTCGCCGGCTGGGTGCCGATCCACGAGCCCGAGCTGACCGCCCGCCTCGGCTACGGCGAGGGGCTGTTCCCGCCGGGCCGGCGCGACGAGGACGACGAGCGCACGGCCCGCACCGCCCTGCTGGCCGCCGAGGCCGAGGCGGCCCGGCTGCTCCGCAGCGGTCCGGCACCGGTGGCCGTCACCGCCCGCCCCGGCGTCGAGCGCCACGGCGACGACCTGCTCGTCGTCGCCGCGCCCGTCGACGAGCTCGCCCGGGCGCTGGAGCGGGCGGCCGAGGTCGCCGAGGACGCCCGGTTCCTCGTCCTGACCGGCGACCCGGCGGCCGGGGAGGCGGCCGGCGCCCCGCCCGGGGCGGAGAGGGACGGGGCCGGCCCCGGCGAGGAGCAGGTCGAGGAGGAGGACGAGGAGGGAGAGGGCGCGCGGCCCGAGGCCGAGGAGCGGCGCGCCGAGCGGCTGCAGCGGGCCGTCGAGGCCGTCGACGACGCGGTCGCCGGTGGCCTGCGCGTCGTCGGCGCCTGGCACCAGCCGGCGATCGACGGCTACGAGTGGCACCGCGGCTTCGCCGCCAGGCTCGGGCTGTTCGACCGCGACCGCGAGCCCCGCCCGGCGCTGGAGGTGCTGCCGGTGGAGCGGGGGTCGCCGGCGACGAGCGGCTCGGCCGGTCAGGACCGGGACCGGTAGGTCGCCCGGCCGTCGACCGCGTCCTTGTTGAGGCGCTTGCTCAGGTGCAGGCCCTCGAGGACCAGCTCGACGGCGCTGGCCACCGCCGCCGGGCTCTCGTCCCCGTCGCACAGCGGGCGGACGACGTCCCGCAGCTCCGGCACCTCCTCGACGAGGCGGGCCAGCTCGGGCGAGGTGACGTCCTCGCCGGTGTGCACGACCCGCCCGTCGTCGAAGGCGGCGACGACCGGGCGGAGGGCGCCGAGGTCGACGGCCTCCTTGAACACGGTGAGCACCGCCGAGCGCAGCAGGTGCTCGGCGATCTGCTCCTCGCGGCCGTCGTCGAGCGCCTCGATCTCGACCTTGCCCATCGTCGAGGCGGTGAGCGCCTCGAGGTCGGACACCCGGGGGCTGACGTCGCGCTCGCCGTGGCGCAGGGCCCGGCGGATGGCGTTGGCCACCATGACCTCGTGGTTGGCCACGGTCAGCCGCACCGACACCCCCGAGCGCTGGTTGATGTGCGGGCTCTCGCGGGCCAGCTGGCTGAGCGTGGCCACGATGCGGGTCATGTGGTCGGGCACGGTGACCCGCACGCCCTCGACGTCGAACGGGCGGGACTCCTGGAGGGCGATCGCCACCTCGGTGTCGACGTCGAGCGGGTAGTGGGTGCGGATCTGGCTGCCGAAGCGGTCCTTCAGCGGGGTGATGATCCGGCCCCGGTTCGTGTAGTCCTCGGGGTTGGCCGAGGCGACGAGCAGCACGTCGAGGGGCAGGCGGATCTTGTAGCCCCGCACCTGGACGTCGCGCTCCTCGAGCACGTTGAGCAGGCCGACCTGGATGCGCTCGGCGAGGTCGGGCAGCTCGTTGATGGCGAAGATCCCCCGGTTCGTCCGGGGCACGAGGCCGTAGTGGATGGTCAGCTCGTCGGACAGGTAGCGGCCCTCGGCCACCCGGATGGGGTCGACCTCGCCGATGAGGTCGGCGATCGAGGTGTCCGGCGTGGCCAGCTTCTCGCCGAACCGCTGCTCGCGGTGGACCCAGGCGATGGGCGTGTCGTCCCCCTCGGCGGCCACGAGGTCGCGGGCGTAGCGCGACACCGGGTTGAAGGGGTCGTCGTTGATCTCGCTGCCGGCGACGATCGGCATCCACTCGTCGAGCAGGCCGACGAGGGCGCGGATCATGCGGGTCTTCGCCTGCCCCCGCTCGCCCAGGAAGATGATGTCGTGCCCGGCGAGCAGGGCGTTCTCGAGCTGGGGCAGGACCGTGTCCTCGTAGCCGAGCACCGACGGGATGAGCTGCTCCCCGGCGGCGATGCGGGCGACGGCGTTGCGGCGGATCTCCTCCTTCACCGGGACGGAGGTCCAGCCCGAGGCCCGGAGCTCGCCCAGGGTGGCAGGCCGTGGTGCGTCCGACATGCGCGCCAACCTACCGGACCCCTGCCGCGACGCGTGCCCCCGCCCGGGGCGGCACTAGCCTGCCCGGCACCATGGACGCGGCGCCCGGAACGCAGCGCGACCTGGCCGACGGCTGGCGTGCGGCCGAGGCCGACGAGCACCTCCGGCGGTCGTACACCGACCACGACTTCGACGACGACGACTGGCAGGAGGTCCGGGTGCCCGGGCACTGGCGCTCGTCGCCCGCCTTCGCCGGCTCCGACGGCCCGGTCCTGCACCGGTGCCGCTTCGAGGCGCCGCCGCCCCCGGCCGGCCGGCGGGCCTGGCTGACCTTCGAGGGCATCTTCTACCAGGGCGACGTCTGGCTCGACGGCGGCTACCTGGGCGACACCGAGGGCTACTTCGTCCCCCACACCTTCGAGGTCACCGACGCCCTCCGGGCCCGGTCGGAGCACGCGCTCGCCGTCGAGGTCACCTGCCCGGCCCAGCCGGCCGCGCCCCGCCGGGCCCTCACCGGCGCCTTCCAGGCCGCCCCCTGGCTCGACCCGGCCTGGAACCCCGGGGGCATCTGGCGACCCGTCCGGCTGCACGAGACCGGGCCGGTCCGCATCGCCGCCCTGCGGGTCGTGTGCGCCGAGGCGACGAGCGAGCGGGCCGTGCTCCGGTGGCACGCCGTGCTCGACAGCGACGACGCCCGGCGGGTGCGGCTGCGCACCGAGGTCGGCGGCGTCGACCACGAGGTCGACCAGCCGCTGGCCGCCGGGGACAACGAGGTGCGCTGGACGGTGACCATCGAGCGGCCGGTGCTGTGGTGGCCCCGGGCCCTGGGCGACCCCGCCCTCCACGACGTGCGGGTCGCCGTGCTCCTGGCGCCCGGCGACGGCCCCGGCGACGGGGCGCCCGACGAGGCCGCCGGCCCCGGCGGCGCCCGGGCAGCGGTCGTCAGCGACGAGCGGCGCCTGCGCACCGGCCTGCGCTCGGTGCAGCTGCGGCGCTGGGTCGCCCGGGTCAACGGCGAGCGGCTGTTCCTCAAGGGCGCCCTCCTCGGCCCCACCCGCCAGGCCCTCGGCGAGGCGCCGGGCGACGAGGTGCGGCGCGACGTCGAGCGGGCCGTCGACGCCGGCCTCGACCTGCTGCGGGTCCACGGGCACGTCGCCCGGCCCGAGCTGTACGAGGCGGCGGACGAGCGCGGGCTGCTGCTGTGGCAGGACATGCCGCTCGTCGGGCCCTACCTGCGGGGCATCCGCCGGCAGGCCGCCCGCCAGGCCCGGGCCATGGTCGACCTGCTGGGCCACCACCCCTCGATCGCGCTCTGGTGCGGGCACGACGCCCCCACCGCCGACCCGGCCGCGGTGCCCGACGAACCCACCGGCGCCGGGGCCGACGCCCTCCGCCGGCTGGCGGGCCAGCAGCTGCCGACCTGGAACCGCACGGTGCTCGACGGCTCGGTCCGCCGGGCGCTGCACAAGGCCGACGGCTCCCGCCCGGTCGTGCCCCACTCGGGCGTCGCCCCCCACCTCCCCCAGCTCGAGGGCACCGACACCCACCTGTCGCTCGGCTGGCTCGTGGGCGACGAGCGCGACCTGCCCGACCTCGCCCGCCGGCTGCCCCGGCTCGTGCGGTTCGTGACCGAGCCCGGCCCCGAGTCCCTGCCCTCCGGCGACAGCGCCGGCTTCGCCGCACCCGAGCGGTGGCCCGACCTCGACTGGGAGGGCCTGGAGCGGCGCCACGGCCTGCACCGCGCCCTGCTCGCCCGGCGGGTCCCGCCCGACGGCTACGCCACCTTCGACGGCTGGCGGGACGCCACCCAGCGCTACCAGGCCACCGTCGTGCGCCGGCATGTCGAGGAGCTGCGGCGCCTGAAGTACCGGCCGACGGGCGGGTTCGCCGTCGGGCTGCTGGCCGACGCCCGCCCGGCGGTCTCCCCCGCCCTGCTCGACCACCACCGCCGCCCGAAGGCGGCCTACGAGGCGCTGCGCGACGCCTGCCGCCCGGTCATCGTCGTCGCCGACCGCCTGCCGGCCACCGTGCCGGCGGGCACCCCGCTGGCCCTCGACGTCCACGTCGTGTCCGACCTGCGGGTGCCGATCGAGGGCGCCCGGGTGACGGCCGAGCTGTCCTGGCCCGGGGGCCGCCACGCCTGGCACTGGGCCGGCGACGTCGGCCCCGACGAGTGCGTGCGGGTCGGCACCGTCCAGGCGGTGGCCCCCGCGCTCGACGAGTCGACCGCCGGCACGCTCGCCCTCGACCTGCGGCTCCGCCTGCCCGGCGGCGAGCTCGTCACCAACCGCTACGAGGCCCGCCTCACCTGAATTCCCCGGCGCGACCGTGCGGGCCCGGCCACAATGGGCGCGGTGAGCGCGCCCGCCACGCAGCAGCTCGTCGTCCGGCGCTGGGAGCCCGACGACGTCCCCGCGCTCCACGAGGCCGTCCTCGACAGCATCGAGCACCTGCGGCCCTGGATGCCGTGGATCGCGAAGGAGCCGCTCGGCCTGGAGGAGCGGCGGCAGCTCGTGGCCGGCTGGATCGCGTCGTGGGAGACGGGCGACCGCCTCTGCGGCCTGTTCGTCGGCGACCGGGTGGTCGGCTGCGCCGGGCTGCACGACCGCATCGGCCCGACCGGCCGGGAGATCGGCTACTGGGTGCGGGCCGGCGAGACCGGCCGGGGCTACGCCACGGCGGCCGCCCGCACGCTCACCGACATGGCCTTCACCATGCCGGGGATCGCCCGGGTCGAGATCCAGCACGACGTCGCCAACGTGGCCAGCGGCCGGGTCCCGGCCAAGCTCGGCTTCACCCCGGTCCGGGAGGTGCCGCACGTCCCCGAGGCCCCCGGGGAGAGCGGGATCCGGCGCGTCTGGCGCGTCGAGCGCGACCGCTGGTGGGCCCGGCGCGCCGACCTGGGCTGATTTCCTGGCCCGCGGAGCGGGAGGACTACCGTCTGCGCCAGGACGGATGACGAGCCCCGTTCCGGGAGGCTGAACGAGCGATGCAGACGATGGAGCGACAGCGCGTCGCCCCGGTGCACCCCCGCCCCCGCCGCCCCGCTCCCTGGCCCGTCGAGTTCTACCGCTCGACGGTCGGGATGAAGTGGGTGATGGCGGTCAGCGGCATCTTCCTCATGGGCTACGTGTTCCTCCACATGCTGGGGAACCTGAAGCTCTACATGGGCGCCGACGACATCAACCACTACGGCGAGTTCCTGCGCGACCTGCTGGTGCCGATCTTCCCCCGCACGGTCACGCTGTGGCTGCTGCGGATCGGCCTGATCCTGGCCTTCTTCTTCCACGTCCACTCCGCCTACCGGCTGACCCGCATCAACCGCCGGGCCCGCGCCGAGGGCGGCTACATCTCCAAGCGCGACTACCAGGCCGCCACCATCGCCAGCCGCTCGATGCGGATGACCGGCGTCGTCATCCTGCTCTTCGTGCTCTGGCACCTGGCCGACCTCACCTGGGGCACGGCCAACCCCGACTTCGTGCGGGGCGACGTCTACCGCAACGTCGTGGCCAGCTTCGAGCGGCCGGTGGTCTCGCTCATCTACATCGTCGCCAACATCGCCCTGGGCCTCCACCTCTTCCACGGGGCCTGGTCGATGTTCCAGAGCCTCGGCCTGAACAACCCGCGCTGGAACTCGGTGCGCCGGGGCTTCGCCGCCGGCTTCGCCGGCATCGTCATGGTCGGGAACCTCAGCTTCCCGATCGCCGTGCTCACGGGTGTCATCAGCGCCGACGACAACCCCGACTGCCGGGTCGTCGACGGCGTCATCGAGACCTGCGAGCTCTACGCCGGAGAGGGTGAGGGCTGATGATCGGCGAGCTGAACAGCAAGGTCCCGTCCGGTCCCATCGAGGACCGCTGGACCAACCACAAGTTCGACCTGCGGCTGGTGGCGCCGAACAACCGCCGCAAGTTCCAGGTCATCATCGTCGGCACCGGCCTGGCCGGGGCGTCGGCGGCCGCCACGCTCGGCGAGCAGGGCTACAACGTCAAGGTCTTCACGTACCACGACACGCCCCGCCGGGCGCACTCGATCGCCGCGCAGGGCGGCATCAACGCCGCCAAGAACTACAAGAGCGACGGCGACTCGGTCTTCCGCCTCTTCTACGACACGATCAAGGGCGGCGACTTCCGCAGCCGGGAGTCGAACGTCTACCGGCTGGCCGAGGAGTCGGTGAACATCATCGACCAGGCGGTCGCCCAGGGCGTGCCCTTCGCCCGGGAGTACGGCGGCCTGCTGGACAACCGCAGCTTCGGCGGCGCCCAGGTGTCCCGCACCTTCTACGCCCGGGGCCAGACGGGCCAGCAACTGCTGCTCGGCGCCTACCAGCAGATGATGCGGCAGGTCCGCCAGGGCACGGTGAAGCTCTACACCCGCACCGAGATGCTCGACCTCGTCGTCAAGGACGGCGTGGCCTGCGGCATCGTCGTGCGCGACCTGGTGACCGGCCAGGTGACCTCGCACTCGGCGCACGCCGTGCTGCTGTGCACCGGCGGGTACGGCAACGTCTTCTACCTGTCGACCAACGCCAAGTACTCCAACGCGACGGCGATCTGGCGGGCGCACCGCCGGGGGGCGCTGTTCGCCAACCCCTGCTTCACCCAGATCCACCCGACCTGCATCCCGGCCAGCGACGAGTTCCAGTCGAAGCTCACGCTGATGTCGGAGTCGCTCCGCAACGACGGGCGCATCTGGGTGCCGGTGGACCCGGACGACACCCGGCCGCCGGACCAGATCCCCGAGTCGGAGCGGGACTACTTCCTCGAGCGGAAGTACCCGAGCTTCGGCAACCTCGTCCCCCGCGACGTGGCGTCCCGCAACGCCAAGGCGGTGGTCGACCAGGGCCGGGGTGTCGGCCCGCTGAAGAACGGCGTCTACCTCGACTTCTCGTCGGCCATCGAGCGCATCGGCGTCGAGAAGATCCGTGAGCGCTACGGGAACCTGTTCGACATGTACGAGCGCATCACGGACGAGAACCCCTACGAGGTCCCGATGCGCATCTACCCGGCCGTCCACTACACGATGGGCGGCCTCTGGGTGGACTACAACCTGATGTCCAACGTCCCCGGCCTGTTCGTGCTGGGCGAGGCCAACTTCAGCGACCACGGGGCCAACCGCCTGGGCGCCTCGGCGCTCATGCAGGGCCTGGCCGACGGCTACTTCATCATCAGCTACACGCTGGCCGACTACCTCGCCGGCCTGCTCGGCACCGACCCGGTCCCCACCGACGACCCGGTGTTCGCGGACGCGGAGCGCTCGGTGGGCGACACCGTCGCCCGCCTGCTGTCGATCAAGGGCACCCGCTCGGTCGACCACTTCCACCGCGAGCTGGGCAAGATCATGTGGGACCACTGCGGCATGGCCCGCAACAAGGCCGGCCTCGAGAAGGCGCTGTCGGAGATCCCGGCGCTGCGCGAGGAGTTCTGGAAGGACGTGCGCGTCCTCGGCGGCGCGGCCCTCAACCAGTCGCTCGAGAAGGCCACCCGGGTCGCCGACTTCTTCGAGCTGGGCGAGCTGATGGTGCGCGACGCCCTGCACCGCGAGGAGTCCTGCGGCGGCCACTTCCGCGAGGAGCACCAGACCGAGGACGGCGAGGCGCTGCGCGACGACGAGAACTTCGCCTACGTCGCCGCCTGGGAGTGGACGGGCAAGGGCAACGAGCCCGTGCTGCACCGCGAGCCCCTCAAGTTCGAGTACGTCACCCCGACCCAGAGGTCCTACAAGTGAGCGGCGCAAGCAACGAGACCATCGACGTCGTCCTCCACGTCTGGCGGCAGCCGCCCGGCGGCGAGGGGAGGATGGTCACCTACACCGAGGAGGCCAAGGGCATCAGCCCCGACATGTCCTTCCTCGAGATGCTCGACGTCGTCAACGAGCGGCTGATCGCCAAGGGCGAGGAGCCCATCGCCTTCGAGCACGACTGCCGCGAGGGCATCTGCGGCTCGTGCGGGATGATGATCAACGGCCAGCCGCACGGCCCGCAGAAGGGCACGGCGACGTGCCAGCTGCACATGCGGGAGTTCCGCGACGGCGACGAGATCTACGTCGAGCCGTGGCGGGCCCGGGCCTTCCCGGTGCTGCGCGACCTGATCGTCGACCGCAGCGCGTTCGACCGCATCATCGAGGCCGGCGGCTACATCACCGCGCCGACCGGCTCGGCGCCGGACGCCAACCTCATCCCGGTCCCCAAGGAGGCGGCGGACGCCGCCATGGACGCCGCCGCCTGCATCGCCTGCGGCGCGTGCGTGGCCGCCTGCCCCAACAACGCCGCCCACCTGTTCACGGCGGCCAAGCTGCAGCACCTCAACCTGCTGCCCCAGGGCCAGGCCGAGCGCTACCAGCGGACGGTCGCCATGGTCGAGGCGATGGAGGAGTACTTCGGGTCGTGCACGATGCACGGCGAGTGCCAGGAGGCCTGCCCGAAGGAGATCTCCGTCGACTTCATCGCCTACATGAACCGGGACTTCGTGAAGGCGCAGCTCAAGAACCGCAAGCTGGCCGGCCAGACCTGACCCGGCCGGCCCCGGCGCGACGCCCGACCACCGGCCCCGCGGCCCGGCCGCGGGGCCGGTGCGCGCCCGGGGGTGGCGCGCGGCGCCCGGATGCGAGAGACTGCACCCCCGGTGGGCACGAGCAGACGCGGGACAGCGTTGTCCGACGCAGCTTCGAGGGCGCTCGACGTCGTGGTCGCGGGCGTCGTGCTCGTGGTGACGGCGCCGCTCATGGGCGTCATCGCCCTCGCGATCCGGCTGACGATGGGCTCCCCCGTGCTGTTCCGCCAGCCGCGGGCGGGCCGGGGTGGCGAGCCCTTCGAGATGGTCAAGTTCCGCACCATGCGGCACCCGGCGCCGGGCGAGGACGACGGCCCCGACAGCGACGAGCGCCGCCTGACCCGGCTCGGGCGCACGCTGCGCTCGACCAGCCTCGACGAGCTGCCGTCGCTGGTGAACGTCCTCCGGGGCGAGATGAGCCTGGTCGGCCCCCGGCCGCTGCCGGTGCGCTACCTGCCCCGCTACTCGGCGCACCACGCCCGCCGGCACGAGGTGCGCCCCGGCCTCACCGGCTGGGCCCAGGCCAACGGGCGCAACGCGCTGGGCTGGGACGAGCAGCTCGACATGGACGTCTGGTACGTCGACAACCGGTCGCTGGCGCTCGACCTGCGCATCCTGGCCGCGACCGTGGCCAGCGTCGCCCGCCGCGAGGGCATCAGCCACGAGGGCCACGCGACCCGGCCGGAGTTCCCCGGGTCGGGCCTCGAGGGCGCGACGCTGGTCGAGTGAGCCACCCCGCCCGCCCGCCGGGCCGGCCCGTCACGGTCCTCGTCTCCTCCGCCGGCCGGCGGGTCGAGCTGCTGCGCGGCTTCCGGCGGGCGCTGGCGGCGCTGGGCGTCGAGGGGCGGGTGATCGCCACCGACGCCTCGTGGTACGCGAGCGCGCTCCACGAGGCGGACGAGGGCTTCCTCGTCCCCCGGCTCGGCGACCCGGCCTTCGTGCCCACGGTCGTCGAGCTGTGCGAGAAGCAGGGGGTCGACCTCGTCGTCCCCACCATCGACACCGAGATGCGGGCCTGGAACGAGGCCCGTCCCCGGCTGGAGGAGGTCGGCACGACGCTGTCGCTGTCGTCGCCCGAGGTCGTGGCCATCGCCGGCGACAAGCAGCGCACCCACGACTGGCTGGTGGGCCACGGCTTCCCCACCGTGCACCAGGCCGCGCCCGACGAGGTGCTCGCCCGGCCGGGGGACTGGCCGTTCCCGCTGGTCGTCAAGCCCCGCTTCGGCAGCGCCGGCATCGGCGTCGAGGTCGTGCGGGACCCCGACGAGCTGGCCGCGGCCGCCCGCCGGGCCACCGGCGACGTCGTCGTGCAGACCCTCGCCCGCGGCGCCGAGCACACCATCGACGTGCTCGTCGACCGGCGGGGCCGGGCCGTGTGCGCCGTGCCCCGGCGGCGCATCGAGGTGCGGGCCGGCGAGGTGAGCAAGGGCGTGACCGTCCGGTCGCCGCTCCTGCAGCGGCTGGCCTGCGAGCTGTGCGAGGCGCTGCCCGGCGCCTACGGCACCATCACCGTGCAGGCGTTCCTCGACGGCGCGCCCGACGACCCGGCGGCGACGGTGGCGGTCATCGAGATCAACGCCCGCTACGGCGGCGGGTTCCCGCTGGCCCTCGAGGCCGGCGCCGACTTCCCCCGCTGGCAGCTCGAGGAGCTGCTGGGGTTGCCCTCGACCGCCACCCCCGACGGCTGGCGCGCCGGCCTCGTCATGCTGCGCTACGACGCCGCGGTCTTCGTCGACGAGGGCGAGGCGCCGTCGTGAGCGGCCCCCGCCGCCTCGTCGTCGTCGACATCGACGACACGCTCTACCCCGAGCGCGACTACGTCCGCAGCGGGTTCGCCGCCGTCGGCGCCTGGGCCCGCGACGAGCTCGGCGTCGACGGGCTCGGCGAGCGGGCGTGGGCGGCGTTCGAGGCCGGCGTGCGGCGCACGATCTTCGACGAGGTGCTCGCCGCCGCGGGCCTGGAGCCGACGCCCGAGCTGGTCGGGCGGATGGTCGAGGTGTACCGCACCCACCGGCCCGACATCGCCCTGCTCGACGACGCCCGGGCCTGGCTCGACGCCGTGCCCGACGACGTCGTCGTGGCCGCCGTGACCGACGGCCCCCTCGCCAGCCAGCGGGCCAAGGCCGAGGCCCTCGACCTGCGCCGCTGGGTGGCCACGATCGTGTTCACCGCCGAGCTGGGCCCGGGGCGGGGCAAGCCGCACCCGGCCGCCTTCGAGCGGCTGGAGCGGGAGCTCGGCCTCGCCGGCCCCTGCTGCGCGTACGTCGCCGACAACCCGGCCAAGGACTTCGTCGCCCCCCGCCGGCTGGGCTGGCGCACCGTCCGGGTCCGCCGGCCCGAGGGCCTGCACGCCAGGGTGCCGAGCGGCGACGACGTCGACGTCGAGATCACGACGCTGGCCGAGCTCGACGCCGCGCTCGGGCCGGCGCCCGCCCCGGCGCGGCGGGCGGCGCCGTGACCGCCGAGCGCCCGGGCGGCGGCCGGGTCACCGTCGCCCACCTGACCACCGTCGACTCCAGCCTGCGCTTCCTGCTCCACCCGCAGCTCACGGCCGTGCGCGACCGGGGCGGGCGGGCGCTCGGCATCAGCGCCCCGGGGCCCGACGCGGCGCGCCTGCAGGCCGAGGGCATCGACCACGTGCCGCTCACCTCGTCGACCCGCAGCATGAACGTGCTGGCCGACCTGCGGGCGGCGGTCGAGCTGTGGCGGGTCCTGCGCCGGGAGCGCCCCGACGTCCTGCACACCCACAACCCCAAGCCCGGCCTCTACGGCCGGGTGGTCGGCCGGCTGGCCGGCGTGCCGGTCGTCGTCAACACCTGCCACGGGCTCTACTACACCGAGGCCGACCCCTGGCTGAAGCGGACGCTCCTGCTCGTGCTCGAGGGGATCGCCGCCCGCTTCTCGGACGCCGAGCTGGTCCAGAGCGAGGAGGACCTCCGGCGCCTCGTGCGCACCCGGGCCTACCCGCCCCGGCGCACCCGCCTGCTGGGCAACGGCATCGACCTGCGGCGCTTCCGCCCCGACGTGCTCGACGAGGAGGGGCGGGCCCGCCTGCGGCGCGAGCTGGGCGCCCGCGACGACCAGGTCGTCGTCGGCATGGTGGGCCGGCTGGTGGCCGAGAAGGGCCTGCTCGAGCTGTTCGAGGCGGCCCGGCTGCTCGACGACCGCTACCTCGTCGTCGTGGCCGGCCCCGACGACCCCGAGAAGCCGGACGCGCTCGACCGGGCGACGATCCGGGACGCCGAGGCCCGGGGCGTGCGGTTCCTGGGGATGCGCGAGGACGTCGACCGGCTCTACGGGGCGATGGACCTGTTCGTGCTGCCGTCGTGGCGCGAGGGCTTCCCCCGGGCGGCCATGGAGGCCGCCGCCTCGGGCCTGCCGGTGATCGCCACCGACGTGCGGGGCTGCCGGCAGGTGGTCGACGACGGCGTCACCGGCCTGCTCGTCCCGGTCCGCGACCCGGTGGCGCTGGCCGCCGCCATCCGGGCCCTCGGCGAGGACGAGGAGCGGCGCCGGGCCATGGGCAAGGCCGCCCTCGAGCGGGCGCTGGCCCACTTCGACGAGCGCCGGGTCGTGGAGATCGTGCTGGGCACCTACCGCGAGGTCGCCGCCCGCAAGGGCCTGGACGACCTCGCCGCCGCCCTCGCCGACCCGGCGCCCTGAGGGCCGCCGGCCCGCCCCGGGACGCCTCAGAGCCTCAGAACGGCGCGATCGGCTCCCAGTCCTGGCCGACGAGCTGCCAGGCCCGGTCGCCGTCCCGCACCCGCAGCGTCGTGTCGCCGGCGACGCTCTGCACGTCGATCTGCTCGGGCGTCACCCCGCAGTCGACGAGGTCCCAGTGCTTGGCGTGCTCGTCGTGGGTGGCCTCGACGACGACGCTGTCGAACGTGCACCGGCGGAAGTCCACCGGGCCCGACGGGTCGACCGGGGCGTCCGCCAGGACGAGGTCGGTCGCCGCCTCGGTCACGGCCACGTCGTGGAACTCGAGCAGCGCGCCGTCGTCGGACGCCGTGACCGCGGTGAGCCGGATCGCCGTGTCGCAGTCGTGCAGCTCGACGCCGTGGTACTGGTAGGCGTTGGCGTAGGCCCCGTGGGCGATGCCGGTGTGGCACCGGTAGGCCGTGAACCGGTCGATCGGGTGGGTGAGCGAGGTGTTCTGCCACACCCGGATGCCGTTGACCTCGTTGTTGTGGGCGAGGCAGTCCTCGAAGGCCCACACGCCGACCGAGTCGTTGGTCCAGAAGAACCCGGCCGAGTCGGGGCCGTGGACGCCGGTGGCGACGCAGCCCCGCATGGCGCACGACAGCGGCTCGTCGCTCTGGGCGGCGAAGAACCCGTTGGTCGAGTAGCGGTCCCGGCCGTCGACGTGGACGTCGGAGGCGATGCAGCCCTCGTAGACGACGTAGTCCGACGAGTCCCCCAGGTCCCACCAGTAGGCGTCGCCCCGGGTGGCGTGGCTGGCGCAGGCCCGGAAGGTGATGCCGTTCGAGGAGTGGGGCACGAAGGCGTGGGCGCCGCAGTCGTGCACGACGACGCCCTCGACGACGACGCCCTCGGTCGTGCGGCCGCCGTGGTGCCAGTGGAGGGCGTAGCGGCCCTCGACGCTGGTGGGCTCGTCCCGGTCGTTGGGCTGGTTGGGGCCGAGGTGCCGCAGCTCGACCCAGGCGATGGACGCCGCCCGGAAGTCGGCCGGCGCGTGCATCTCCTGGTGCAGGTGGATGACGTGCGCCCGGTGGTCTGGCGTGCCCTCGATGACGACCGACCGGGTGAGGTTGATCACCTCGGCGTGCCACCGGTCGGCGACGACCGGGTGGTCGTGCTCCAGCGGCGCCTCCAGCTCGACGGTCGTGCCCTCCACCGCGGCGACGGTCACCCGGTCGAAGCGGGTGTGGTGGTCCTCGTCGGAGCGGGGCGCGGTGGGCGTGACGACGACCTCGTCGCCGGGCCGCCAGCCGGTGGCGTCCTCGACCGTGATGCGCCGGTCGCCGGCGGCGGCCGGCGCGGTCAGGCGGGTCCAGGCCGTCTTCGGCGCGCCCCGGGCGTCGAGCCGCCCGGCGCCCACCACCCACAGCCCGACGTCGGTGTCGAGCACCTCGTGGGTGCCGCCGCCGACGAAGGCCGCCTCGTCGACGTCGACGAAGGTGAGCCGCATCGTGCGGGCCGGGTCCGGCTGGTGGAGCCGCAGGGTGCCCTCCACGACGACGTTGCCGGCCGTGGTCACCTGCGCCCCGTCGGCCAGCGCCCACGTCTCCCCCGCCGGCACCGTGAACCCGTCGGGGAAGTGCTCGCCGTCCTCCAGCACCCGGTCGACCGCCGCCGTCGCCTCGGCCTCGCCGGTCGTGGGGGCCGGCGGGGCCGGCGGCTCGTGGTGGTGGTGGCCGGTCGTCGTCGGCCGCTTCCCCCGCCCGGCGGCGTCGTCGCCCCCGCGGCTGCAGGCGGCGAGCAGGGCGGCGGCCGCGCCGCCGGCCAGCAGCGCCCGGCGGGTGATGAGCACCGGGCCGTCGCCGCCGCGCCGCCGGGGGCCGTGCCCGCGGCCGGTGGTCCGGTCACCGCGCTGCGGTTCGATCATCGCTCCGCCCCTCGTGCCGCCGTGGCCCGGGCGGGGGTCGCCCGGCCGTCGCGCATGGTACGGGTCACCGCCCCACCTGGCCAGGTCGGGCCGCCGCGCCGGCCGCCGGCGCCCACGGCGACGGGGTGAGCGGCTCGGCCTCCCACCCGGCCGGCAGCTCGGGGACGGTCCACGCCGGGTCGGGACGCCACCGGTGCCAGGGCTCGTCGAAGGGCGGGGCGCCCTCGAGCACCATCGCCGTCGCGGTGCGGGCCGCGTCCCGGATGGCGGCCACCTCCTCCGGCCCGAAGAACCCGTCGGACGCCGCCCGGCGCAGCTCGTCGTCGTCCTTCACCTCGACCCGCCGCCGGTCGGGGCCGATGACGACGTCGAGCGTCTGGTCCATCGAGTCGAAGCCGACGGCGGTGCGGCGCAGCGGCTCCTGCACGTTGACGTACCACCCCCGGAAGTCGTCGAACGACCGCCCCCAGCGGAGCATGACCGAGAACCCGGCACCGGCCGGCACGACGTGGAGGGCCGCCCGGTCGCGCCAGCGGTCGGGGGCCAGGCCGACCTCGTCGCGGATCGACCGGGTGACCCGCCCGGCGGCGTCCGCGGGGGCGAGGAAGCGGGTGCCCGCCGGCACGTAGAGGACGGTGCGGTCGGGCCGGTCCTCGACGACGACCATCGGCGTGACCGCCCGGAACCGGCCGCCGCGGTGCTGGCGGACGACCACGGTGGCGCCGGGCGGCCACCGGCGCACGGGGCTCAGTCCCAGACCCGCCAGGGGGCGCCGGCCTCCCACAGCTCCTCGAGGCGCTTCTTGTCGCGCAGCGTGTCCATGCACTGCCAGAACCCCTCGTGCCGGTAGGCCATGAGCTGCCCGTCCTTGGCCAGCTGCTCGAGCGGCTCGCGCTCGAACTGGGTGTCGTCGCCGGCGATGTAGTCGAACACGCCCGGCTCCAGCACGAAGAAGGCGCCGTTGATCCAGCCCTCGCCCGTCTGGGGCTTCTCGTTGAACTCGACGATCTGGTCGCCGTCGAGCTCGAGGTGACCGAAGCGGGCGGGGGGCCGGGTGGCCGTCAGGGTGGCGAGCTTGCCGTGCGAGCGGTGGAACTCGACGAGCTTGTGGAGGTCGACCGTCGACACGCCGTCGCCCCAGGTGATCATGAACGTGCCGTCACCCAGGTAGGGCTTGAGGCGCTTGATGCGGCCGCCGGTCGCCGTGTACATGCCGGTGTCCACCAGGTCGACCCGCCAGTTGGGGCCGGTGTCGCCGTGCATGGGCGTGACCGACCCGGTCCGCATGTCGACGGTGATGTCGGTGGTCAGCGACGCGTAGTCGACGAACCAGCGCTTGATGTACTCGCCCTTGTAGCCGAGGGCGATGACGAAGTCCTCGAAGCCGAAGTGCTCGTAGTAGCGCATGATGTGCCACAGGATCGGCTTGCCGCCGATCTCGACCATCGGCTTCGGCTTCTCGACCGTCTCCTCGGCGAGCCGGGTCCCGAGCCCGCCGGCGAGGATGCCTACCTTCATGGGAACCTCCCTGGCCGTCCGGCACCCGGGGCGCCGGAGGTGGCGGTCGGATGGACGAGGTGCATCGGCGAGCGGACCTGTGTCGGCAGGCCGAGCTCGGCCAGCTGGGCCCCGATCTCGTCGACGTAGACCGGGTTGAGGACGATCGCCGTGGCGGGCGGGTCGGCGACCAGGTCGGCCGGGGCCACCACCGGGTGGCCCGACACGGGGACGTGGCGGCCCCGCTTGTGGGGGTTGATGTCGACGGCCGCCCGGATCCGGTCCGTCCCCTCGACGGTGGTCAGGAACGTCACCCCCTTCGAGCCGGCGCCCCACAGCACGACCGGTCCCCGCGCGGCGGCCTCGGCCACCAGCTCGGCGGCCGCCTCCAGCAGCAGCCGGGCCTGCTCGCCGAAGCGCCGGGCGGCGGCGACGATCGCCTCGACGCGGGCGCCGTCGCCGGGGTCGGCGGCGGGCAGGCCGGCCGCCCGGGGGTCGTCGGCCCGGACCGCGTCGGCCCACAGGAACTGGTCGCCGAACGCCGTGCCGGCCCGCAGGAGGCGCAGCCCGGCGTCCGCGGCCAGGCGCCGCAGGGCCGGGGCGGTGACGTGGTGGACGTGCTCGTAGATGACGTCCCAGAGCGCGACCCGGTCGACGAGGTACCAGCCGTCGGGCACCTCGAGGTAGGCGACGCCGCCCGGCTCGAGGCCCCGGGCCACGGCCCCGACGAGCTCGGTCGGGTCGGGGACGTGCTCGAGGACGTGGCGGGCGCACACGAGCCGGCCCCGGAACGAGCCGTCGGTGGGGAACTCCCGGGCCTCGATGGTCACCCGGGGGTCGAGGTCGGTCGCCCGGGCCGGGTCGTGGCTGGGGTCGTAGCCCCGGCCCCGGTTGCCGCCCAGCCGGCACAGCAGCGACAGGAAGTCGCCGCTGCCGGGGCCGATCTCGACGACGTCGACGTCCCGCAGGCCGTGCTCGTCGACGAGCCGGCGGGCGACGCCGGTCGCGTAGCGCTGGAACGCCGGCGAGAAGTGCAGGGAGTTCTCGTACTGGGGCGAGTAGCCGAACACCGCGGGGTCGAAGGCGGTGTTGGTCATCATCCCGCAGGCCGTGCACACGGCCAGGCGCACGTCGCCGCGGGGCGCGGCGAGCGCCGCGTCCCGGTCGGGCCACAGGGCGTTGCACAGGGCGGGCAGGTCGTCGTGGGCGTAGAAGCCCTCGAGGGCGGTCGAGGTGCAGGCGGGGCAGGCGGGGGCGGCCATCGCCCTCACACCGCGACGAGCTCCGGGGACAGGCCGCGGCGGGCCAGGTCGCCCCGGATCTCGTCGAGGTAGATCGGGTTCATCGCCACGACGAGGTCGGGGCGGATCTCCACCAGGTCGTCCGGGCCGACGATGCGGTGCCCGGTGCCGATCATCGCCTTGCCCTGGCGGTGGGGGTTGATGTCGACCGCGCACGCCACGGCGTCGTCCATGGCCAGGTTGGTGAGGAAGGACACGCCCTTGCTGCCCGAGCCCCAGATGACCGCGGTGCCGCCGGCCGCCTCGAGGGCGCCGAGCCGCTCGCGCCAGGCGGCCAGGGTGCGGTCGAAGCGCTCCTCGAACAGCTGCGTGCCCTTGGCCAGCAGGTCGAGGTCGTCCTCGAGGGGGAGGGGCTCGCCGGCGCCCGGCGTCGTCGACGGCCGGGCCTCGAGCAGCAGGTACTGGTCGTCGTAGGCCCGCTCGACGTGCAGCACCTCGAACCCGCAGGCCCGGAAGAGGCGGGCCAGCGACCCGGCGCTGAAGTACGAGCAGTGCTCGTAGTAGACGTCCCAGAACGCGCACTCGTCGAGGATGCGCTGGACGTCGGGCAGCTCGAACAGCACGACCGTGTCGAGCCGGTCGCCGATGCCGTCGCGGATCACCCGCACGAACCGGGCCACGTCGGGGATGTGCTCGAGCGTGTGCCGGCAGACGACCGCGTCGGCCTCCAGCGGCCCGAAGCGCTCGTCGTAGAACTCGGTGCGGGCCTCGATGCGGTCGGCCAGCTCGGGCCGCAGCCGCTCGGGGTGCAGCCCGGGGTCGATGCCGACGACCCGCGCCATGCCGGCCTCGACCAGGTACTCGAGGAACTCGCCCTTGCCGCAGCCGATCTCGATGGCCGTGCCGCCGGCCAGGTCGTACTTCTCGACCCAGTGGCGGGCCAGCCCGGTGGCGAACTCGACGAACTTGCGGGAGTAGCCCTGGGTCTCCTCGTAGCGGGAGGAGTACTCGGCCAGGCCCGGGTCGAAGGCCACGTTGGTGAGGAACCCGCACGCCGAGCAGAAGCCGAGCTCCATGTCGCCGCGGGGGTAGGCGACCGCCTCCTCGACGTCGAGCAGCAGGCAGCTGTTGGTGGGGATGCCCCGCTGGCGGTGGAACACCGAGACGGCGCCGGCCCCGCAGGCCGGGCAGGTGTGGGTGGACGGGGTGCTCACGGCACGACCTCCGGCGACGGCACGGGCACGATGAAGCGGCCTCCACGGGCGATGTACTCGGCCTGCTGGGCCAGGATCTCGTCGCGGAAGTTCCAGGCGAGCAGCAGCACGTCGTCGGGCTGCTCCTCGAGCAGGACCTCGGGCGGCCGCACCGGCTGGTGGGTGCCCGGCATGAGCTTGCCCTGCTTGTGGGGGTTGCGGTCGACGACGTACTCGACGAGGTCGGTGCCGAGCCCCGCGTGGTTGAGGAGCATGGCCCCCTTGGCGGCGGCGCCGTAGGCGGCGACCGTCCGCCCCGCGGCCCGCCGCTCGCGGATCAGCGTCGCCAGGTCGGTGCAGACCCGCCGCACCCGGTCGGCGAAGTCGGCGTAGGCCGACAGCTCGGTCAGGCCCCGCTCGGCCTCCTCGCGCAGGTAGGCGCGAACGGTGTCGGTGCGGCGGTCGTGGTGGCCGAGGTGCCAGCGGAGGGTGCCGCCGTGCAGGTCGGGGAAGTACTCGACGTCGTTGAGCCACAGCCCGTGCCGGCGGGCGAGCGCGTCGACCGCCGTGCACGAGAAGTAGCAGAAGTGCTCGTGGTAGATGGTGTCGAACTCGCAGTGGTCGACGAGGTCGCGGACGTAGGGGTTCTCGACCGTGATGAGGCCGTCGTCGGCCAGCAGGTGCTTCATGCCGGCCACGAACCCGTTGAGGTCGGGCACGTGGGCCATGACGTTGTTGGCGATGATGACGTCGGCCCGCTTCCCCTCGGTGACCAGGCGCCGGGCGAGGTCGATGCCGAAGAACTCCCGCAGGGTCGGCACGCCGGCCTCGACGGCGGCGGCCGCCGGCCCCGGCGACGGGTCGACGCCGAGGACCGGCACGCCGGCCTCGACGAAGTTGCGCAGCAGGTAGCCGTCGTTGCTGGCCACCTCGACGACGAGGCTGTCGGGTCCCAGCCCTCGGGACCGGAGGAGGCCGAGGGCGTGCTCGCGGCTGTGCTTCAGCAGGTGGTCGGAGAACGAGGAGTAGTAGTGGTAGTTGTCGACGAACATCTTCTCCGCCGACACCTCCTCGGTGAGCTGCACCAGCGAGCAGCTCGGGCAGAAGGCGACGCCGAGGGGGAAGCGCTCCTCCTGCGACAGGTCGGCGCCGGGGTCGACCAGCGCGTCGGGCAGCGGGGTCGTGCCCAGGTCGAGGAACCGCTGCAGGTCGGTGCCGCCGCACGAGCGGCAGGCGGTGACCGCCGTCATCGGGCCGCCTCGGGCACGTCCGCGCCCGCCCACCGGAGGTCGGGGCCGAGCCGCCCCTCGCGCTGCAGCCGCTGGATCGTGCGGATGCGCATGAGCCGCTCCCCCTCCAGGTCGTCGAGCACGAGCGCCTCGCGCCGGTAGGCGTCGTGGAGCTCCTCGACGCCCGCCCGCACCGTCCAGGTGGGCCGGAAGGCGGGCAGGACGTCGGCGATCTTGTCGCAGTTCACCCGGTAGTTGCGCAGGTCCGGGCCGGCGGTGTCGGCGAGGGTGATCGTGCTGCCCTCGACGACCTCCTCGACGATCGCCGCGACGTCGCGGATCTGGTAGTTCTCCGAGGTCCGGCCGACGTTGAAGGCCTCGTCGTGGACGAGCTCCCGAGGTGCCTCCAGCACGGCGAGGAAGGCCCGGGCGACGTCCTCGACGTGCACCAGCGGCCGCCAGGGCGTGCCGTCGCTCTTCATGAACACCCGCCCGGTGGTGGCCGCGAACCCGGTGAGGTTGTTGACGACCAGGTCGCCCCGCAGCCGCGGCGACATGCCGTAGACGGTGGCGTTGCGCAGGTACGTGGGGCTGAAGTCGTCGTCGGCGAGGGCGTGGAGGTCGCGCTCGGAGAGCACCTTGGACTCGCCGTAGGGCGTCACCGGGTGGAACTCGGCCGACTCGTCGAGCATGTCGTCGCCGTGGGCGCCGTAGAGGCTGCACGACGACGAGAACACGAACCGCTCGACGCCGGCGTCCTTGGCCACCTTGGCGACGTGCACGGTCGCCAGGTGGTTGATGTCGTAGGTCGTCCGCGGGTGCAGGTCGCCGAGGGGGTCGTTGGAGATGCCCGCCAGGTGGACGACGGCGTCGACGCCCTCCATGTCGCCGACCGTGAGGTCTCGTATGTCCTTGCGAACGGTCTCGGCCGTCGCCCGCTCCGGCCCGATGCCGCAGTCGTGGAAGAGCATCGAGTCGACGCCCACCACGTCGTGCCCCGCCTCGAGCAGCATCGGGACCAGCACCGTGCCGATGTACCCGTCGCTGCCGGTCACCATCACACGCATGCGCGCCCCGCCCGTTGTCCGTGGTCCGCCGTCACCGCCGCCGGACCGCCCGCCGTGTCACTGTGAGCGACGTTAGCAGGTGACGCCGCGACCGCGCTCCGTGTGGTCGGGGCCACGGCGCCACCTGGGGCTCAGCTCACCCGGAAGTGGTCGAAGCGGGCGGTGTGCGCCGGCGAGGGCGTGTGGTTGCCCACGAACAGGCCCACCTGCGCCACCGACAGGTCGAACGAGAACGACGCCACCTGCGTCCAGGACACCCCGTCACCCGAACCCGACAGGGTCCACACGTCACCCTCCCGGGCGATGCGCAACCAGTACGGCGCCCCCGCCGGCGCCGCCCGGTTCGCCCGCGCCGAGGCCGACCCACCGTCGATCGTCGCCACGAAGAACCGCGGCGACCCACCGTCGTGGTGCACCTCGAACCGGATCAGGTTCTGCGCGTCCTCCTGCACCACCAGACCCTGCATCTGGTACGCCGAGGACACCGCCGAGTCCACCTTCACCTCCACGGTGAAGTCCGTGTCCTCCGCCGCCTGCAACAGCCGCGGCGCCCGCAACGCCCCCGTCCACAGGTCGTGGGACACCCCCGCCGGCACCGACAGCTCCACGTGCGACCCCGTCGCCACCACCGAGCCGTCACCCACCGGATCGAACCACGACCACCACGAACCCAACGACGCCGAGGAGAACTCGTCCGACACCAACCCACCACCCGACGGCGGCGGCTCGGGGTCGTTGTCGACCGACACGGTCACGGTCGCCGGCCCGGCCACCGCGCCGTCGTCGTCGGCCACCGTGTAGGCGAAGGCGTCCTCGCCGGTGAAGCCGTCCTCGGGCGTGTAGGTCACGGCGCCGGTCGCCGGGTCGACGGTCGTCGAGCCGTGGTCCGGCCCGGTCACGACCGTGACCGACGAGGGCACGAGCGCGCCGTCGGGGTCGCTGTCGTTGGCCAGGACGTCGATGACCACCGGCGTGCCGGCCGTCGTGGCCGCCACGTCGTCGACGACGATCGGGGGCCGGTTCGCCGGCGGGGGCGGCGCCTCGCCGCCGACCTCGGTCACCACGACGTCGCCGAAGGTGACCTGCGCCCGGTGGGCGATGAGCAGCGCCGAGCCGTTGGCCTTGGCGAAGGTCGTGTCGAGGGCCTCGACCGTGACGCCGGCGCCCTCCGGCTGGCCGGCCGGGACGACCGTCATGCGGTAGCGGTCGCCCTGGGCGGTGCGCTGGACGCTGGCCCGGAAGAGATAGGTCTGCCCCGGGGTCAGGCTGAAGCCGCTCTGGTCGGCGGCCAGCACGTCCTCGTCGGCGCTGGAGATCTCGACCCGGGGCGGGTGGCCGTAGAGGCCCCGGTACCAGGCGAGGGCGCCGCTCGGGCGCCACCCCGCCCGGGGCTGCATCCCCGGCTGGTGCGGCGGCGCCTCGGTGTGGCCGGTCCAGCGGAGGAAGAAGCCGACCGCGCCGTCGTTGGCGTAGAGGCTGTGGACCGTGACCGGGACCTCGATCTCGTAGTCGGTCCAGGTCACGTCGCCGACCGCGAGCAGGCGGTCGTAGCCGGAGACGTCGTTGCGCACGCCCTCCGGGGTGACCGACCAGCGGCCGTCGACGACGTCGACGACGTCGGTCGGGCGCGTGGCGCCCGCCCACTCGACCCGGGTGGGCAGCGGCCAGGTCGTGCCCGGGTGGTGGACCAGCGTCACCGTGCGCTGCGCCTCGTTGCCGGCCCGGTCGGTGGCCGTGATGACGACCTCGTTCTCGCCGGCCACGAGGTCGCCCCGGTCGATCTCGACGTTGAAGTCGCCCGGCTGCAGCAGGCGGGGGTGGTCGTCGCCGATGGTGAGCGGCTGCTCGGGGCCGCCGTTCAGCGACCAGGTCAGCGAGGCGACGTCACCGTCCGGGTCGGTGACCCGCCCGAGCACGTTGGCCCACTGCTGGGTGTGGCCGGTGGCCCCGACGTGCTGCACGTCGCCGTACCAGACGTCGATGGCCGGGGCCGTGCCCTGGGCCGAGGCCGGGAGCGCCACCGCCCCGGCCACCACGGAGGCGGTCGCCGCCACGGCCACGAGCCGTCCCGCCCGCGACCACCGCCCGTCCGATCGCGATCCCCGCACCTTCCACCTCCGGTCCCGCCCGGGCGCACGTCCGCCCGTCCAGCGGCCCGGGACGTTAGCCGACCGCCACGGGCGGTTGCCCGACCCCGCTCCGAGCACGCGGTGCGGCCATCAGCTGCTAGCGTCGTGCCCCGGCAGGACAGGTCCGACGGCGGGCGGAGGCGGACGTGCAGTTCAGCGTGGTGGTGTGCACCCACAACGGGGCGTCGCGCCTGCGGCGCTCCCTGGGGTCGGTGCTGGCGCAGGAGGCGGCGGACTTCGAGCTGGTCGTGGTCGACGACGGGTCGACCGACGACACCGCGGCGGTCGTGCGGAGCCACGACGCCGCCAACCTGCGCTACGTCTGGCGCCCCAACGGCGGGCTCTCCGCCGCCCGCAACACCGGCCTGCGCGAAGCACGGGGGCAGTTCGTCGTCTACCTCGACGACGACGACTGGGCCGACCCCGACTGGCTGCGCACGCTCGCCGGCGCCCTCGACGACACGACCGGCGTCGTCACCTGCGGCGCCTGGATGCACGGCCCCGACGGCAGCGTCGAGGTGCAGCTCCCCCGGCAGATGCCCGAGGCGTTCGGCGGGGTGACGGCGCTGTTCCTCGCCGGCACGTTCGCCGTCCGGCGCTCGCTCTACGAGGCGATCGGCGGGTACGCCGAGGACATCCCCACCTCGCACCAGAGCGAGGTGGCGCTGCGCCTCGTCCCGGCCCTGGCCCGGGCCGGCCTCACGGTGGCGACCGTCGACCGGCCCCTCGTGCACATCGAGCGCCGCGCGGCCGGCCAGCGCCGGCGCCGGCCCGACACCGTGCTGCGGGGGGCCGAGTACCTCATCGAGCGCCACCACGACCGCCTGGTCCGCTCCCCCGACGCGCTGGCCGACTACCACGCCGTCGCCGCCGTGGCCGCCGCGCAGCTGGGCGACCGGCACCGCAGCCGCCACCACTTCCGGTCCGCCTTCCGCCTCGACCCGACCAACCCGCGCCACGCCCTACGGTTCGTGGTCTCGCACGTGCCGTTCGCAGCTGCGAAGATCTGGGGTCGCCACGCCCTCCCGGCCGGCGGCCCCGACGGCAGGTCCGCCGCCCCCGCCGAGGAGGCCCCCTCCGATGCCGCACCGACCCCCCGCCGCGAGGCCGAGATGAGCGCCGGACCCGCCACCGCCGCGGCGCGGCGGGCCCCGACCGGCCGGCTGGCCCGGCGGCTGCAGCGGGCCGCGGCGCTCGCCCGTCCCGCCGTCGCCCGCGGCATCCTCGCCGGCCAGCGCTCGGGCCGGGCCGGCCCGGACGCGGACCACCTGGCCGCCGCCGTCGCCTGGCTGGGCCGGGCGCAGGACGCCACGCCCGACGGCGGCGTGGCCGCCAGCTACAGCCTGCTCGACGGCTGGAACCCCTCCTACCCGGAGACCACCGGCTACATCGTCCCGACCCTGCTGCACCACGCCGAGGCCACCGGCGACGACGAGAGCCGCCGCCGGGCCCGCCGGATGGGCGGGTGGCTGGCCGAGGTGCAGCGGGCCGACGGCTCGATCGGGCGGGGCCTGTGGGAGGGCCCCGCCGACGCCGACAAGCCGGCCGAGGTGTTCAACACCGGTCAGGTGCTGTTCGCGTACCTCGCGCTGACCGAGACCGGGCTCGAGCCGCTGGAGGACGCCGCCCGGCGGGCCGCCGGCTGGCTCCGCGACGTGCAGAACCCCGACGGCTCCTGGACGGCGCACGCGCTGCACGGCGTGCCCCACACGTACTACACCCGGGTCACCTGGGCCCTGGCCCGGGCCGGCCGCCTGCTCGACGAGCCCGACCTCACCAAGGCGGCCGGGCGGGCCGTCGACTGGGCGCTCGCCCAGCGCCGGGAGGGCGGCTGGATCGACCGCATGGCGTTCACGCCCGGTACCGACCCCCTCACCCACACGGTCGCCTACACGATCGAGGGCCTGCTGGAGTGCGGCCTGGTGCTCGACCACGAGGCCGCCTGGCGGGCCGGCGTCGAGGCCTGCGAGGCCTTCGCCCGCTCCTACCGGGCGGCCGACGGCTGCCGGCTGCCGAGCGGCGGCGTGGCCGCCACCCTGCGCCCCGACTGGCGGGGCTCGGCCACCTACGACTGCCCGACCGGCACCGCCCAGCTCGCGCTCTGCTGCCGGCGGGTGGCGGCGGTCGACGGGCGGGAGGACCTGCGCGAGGTCGCCGACGACCTGCTCCGGGCGGTGAAGCTGGCCCAGGCCGGGCCGTCCGCGCCCCCCGAGCTGCGGGGCGGCGTCCCCGGCTCGATGCCGATCTGGGGCCGCTACGCGTCGTTCAAGTACCTCAACTGGGCCACGAAGTTCGCCGCCGACGCGCTGCTCGACGCCGTCACCGGCGGCCTGCCCCGGCTCCGGTACGGGTGAGGTCGCCGGTGGCACCCCTGGTCCACGTCGTCGGCGCCCGCCCCAACTTCGTCAAGGCCGCGCCCGTCGTGGCCGCCCTGGCCGACCGCGAGCAGGTCCTCGTCCACACCGGGCAGCACTACGACGAGCGCATGTCCGACGTCTTCTTCCGGCAGCTCGGCCTGCCGGAGCCCGACGTCGACCTGGGCGTCGGCTCGGGCAGCCACGCCCGCCAGACCGCGGCGCTGCTCACCGCCCTGGAGGACGAGCTCCTGCGGCGCCGGCCCCGGCTGGTCGTCGTCTACGGCGACGTGAACTCCACCCTGGCGGCGGCGCTGGTGGCGGCCAAGCTGCAGGTGCCGGTGGCCCACGTCGAGGCCGGGCTGCGCAGCTTCGACGACACGATGCCGGAGGAGATCAACCGCCGGGTCACCGACTCGCTCGCCCGGCTGCACCTCGTCACCAGCCCCGAGGCCATCGGGAACCTGGCCCGCGAGGGGGTCGCCGTCGAGGGCATCCACTTCGTCGGCAACCCGATGATCGACACGCTGCTGGCCAACCTCGACCGCTTCGACGTGGCCGCGGCCCGGCGGGCGGTCGGCCTCGGCCCCGACGGCCCCTACGGGCTCGTCACCCTGCACCGGCCGGCCAACGTCGACGACCCCCGGGCCATCGCCGCGCTGGTCGTGGCGCTCAAGGAGGTCGCCGGCTCGCTGCCCCTCGTCTTCCCCGTGCACCCCCGGGGCCGGGCGGCCTTCGAGCAGGCCGGCCTCACGTCGATCGCCGGCATCACCGTCGTCGACCCGCTGGGCTACATCGAGTTCGTGTCGCTCATGCGGGGGGCGGCGCTGGTCGTCACCGACAGCGGCGGGGTGCAGGAGGAGACGACCGTGCTGCGGGTGCCGTGCGTCACGGTCCGGCCCAACACCGAGCGCCCGATCACCATCACCCACGGCACCAACCGGCTGAGCACCATCGAGGAGCTCCCGGCGGTCGCCCGCGCCGCGCTGGCCGCCGGGCCGCCCCCGGACGACCGGGTGCCGCCGCTGTGGGACGGCCGGGCCGGGCAGCGCATCGCCGAGGTGCTCGCCGCCTGGCTCGACGGCTGAGCCCCCGACCGGGGCCGGGCTCGGCGGGGTCAGCGGAGCAGGCCGCCGAGGAACCCGGCGAGCTGCTTGACGTGGTCGGCCCGGTCGAGGCGGCTCGCGGCCGCGTCGCACGCCTGGGTCAGCGCCTCGGACGACGCCCGCCCCGAGGCGAGGAGCTCGACCACCTGCGCGGCGACCTCCTCGGGGCCGGCCCCGGCGTCGACCACGAGCCCGCAGCCGGTGGCGCGGACCAGCTCGGCGATGTCCCAGCCGATGTCGGTTGTGACGACGCCGACGCCGGAGGCGACGTACTCGCCGAACTTCGTCGGGTACGAGACCTCGTTGACGAGGTGGGGCCGGCGCACGATGAAGCCGAGCTGGGTGGCCCGCAGGTGCTCGGCCACCTCGGGCGGCGAGTGGGCCGCCACCACCCGGACGGCGCCGTCGGGGAGCGCCCGGCGCAGCACCTCGGCCCGCTCGTCCCGGCTGACGACCAGGAACCGCAGGTCCGGGTCGAGCCGGTGCATCGCCGCCCAGATCTCGGCGAGCATGGGCAGGTTCTGCCAGGGCGCCCCGGTGCCGATGTAGGTCATCGCGCCCGGGCCCGGCGGCCGCAGGCGGAACGTCGACCGGTCGACGACGGTCGGCGCCACGGCGACCGGCATGTCGCCGACCCGGTCGCGCAGCAGGCCGGCCATCGGCCGGGACACGACGACGGCGGCGTCCGGCCGCCGGCCCACCCGCGTGCTGCGCCACAGGCCCTCGACCATCGCCCGCCGGCGGCGGTCGTCGGCGTGGAGGAGGCGCTCCTCGGGCACGCCGTTCACGCACCAGACCAGCCGGCCGGCGCGGACGGCCCGGGCGTAGGGCAGGGCGGTGAACCCGACCGCCAGCACGAGGTCGGCCCGCTCCCGGCGGCGGTCGGCGAGCGCCCGCAGCGCTCCCGGCATGCCCTGGGCCCGCCCGTCGAGCACGGCGGAGCGGACCCGCAGGCGGGGCGCCATGAAGGCGTCGACCTGGGCGGCGGCGGCCGCGCGGTCGCCGTCGGGGCACAGCCACCAGAACCGCTGGCGGGCGCCGAGCTCGTCCAGCGTGTCGAGCAGGAACGCCAGGCGCCGCCCCTGGAACGGCCCCCGGTAGACGACGTCGACGAGCGGCCCGCTCACGGGTGCCCCCGCAGGTGGGCGCCGGTGGCGGCGGGCCGGCTCATGCCGGGTCGGGCGCGGCGCCGGCCAGCGCGAGCGTCGCCCGGTAGTAGCCCTCGACCCGCTCCAGGTTCGCGGGGGTGTCGAACGCCGCCACCCGGCCGTCCTCCAGGACCATGATGCGGTCGCAGCTGCTGAGCGTGGACATGCGGTGGGCGACGATGAACATCGTCACCGAGCCCCGCAGCCCCTCCAGCGACCGCTGGATGGCGACCTCGGAGTGGGGGTCGAGCGCGCTCGTCGGCTCGTCGAGCACGAGGATCTCGGGCCGGCCGGCCAGGGCCCGGGCGAGGCACAGGCGCTGGCGCTGGCCGCCGGAGACGGCGTCCAGCCGCTGGCCCACGCGGTGCTCGTAGCCGCCGGGCCAGGCCATCACCTCGTCGTGGATGTGGGCGAGGCGGGCGGCCCGCTCGACGTCCTCGTCGGTGACCTCCTCCCGGAAGTAGCGGATGTTCTCCGCCACCGTCCCGTTGAGCAGGCGGGGCTCCTGGGAGACGTAGGCGACCCGCTGCTGCCAGGCCTCGAGGGCGATCTCCCGGACGTCGATGCCGCCGACCAGGTAGCGCCCGGCGTCGGGCTCGCGCAGGCGCAGCAGCAGCTGCACGAGCGTCGACTTGCCGGCGCCGGACAGGCCGACGATGCCGATCGTCTCGCCCGCCTCGACGTGGAAGGAGACGTCCTCGAGCACCGTCTGGCGCTCGTCGTAGGAGAACGACACCCGCTCGAAGGCGATGTCGGCCCGGGGCGGCACCGGCAGGTCGCCCGACCGCTGCACGCTGTCGTCGTAGCGCCGAACCTCCTTCTGGATGCGGTCGAGGAACGGCGCCACGTCGTTGAGCTTCTGGTAGGCGGTCTGCAGCTGCTGCCCGTAGGACAGGGCCCGCACGAGGATCAGCACGATGGCGCCGAGGGCGCCGAGGTCCTCGGCGCCGACCGCGTAGAGCACGGCCAGGCCCAGGATCACGAGGATCAGCGCCAGCCCCTGGTGCAGGGCGGGCACGCTCATCGAGAGGAACTGCGTGCGGAAGTAGGGCTGCTCGACCCTCTCGACGAGCCGGTCGACCCGGGCCCGGTGCTGGGTCGCCGTGCCGTAGACGTGCATCTCCTCGGTGAGGCGCACGGCCTCGCCGACGCCGTCGGCCAGCGCCAGGGACCCGGAGGAGTGCAGGGCCGCCTGCTTGCGGGTCGCCCGGCCGAACGGGCGGAGGACGAGGAAGATGCCCACCGCCGCGACCGCGACCGTCAGCGCGATGAGCGGGCTGAGCACGACCGCCGACGCGACGAGGATGAGGAACGAGGCGAACGGCGAGATGGCGCCGGCGACGATCATCGCCGCCTGGGTGGCGCTGCGGGTGTGCGACGCCATCATCTCCTGCAGGTGGCCCTCGCCGTCGCGGGACTGCACGCTCCAGGAGGCCCGCGTGTAGGCGTGGAAGAGCTTGCGCATCAGCCGCGACTGGGCCCGGGCGTTCATCCGGGCCGTGCGCCAGGCGAGGAACCACTGCATGCCCAGCCGCAGGGCGGCGAGCAGGGCCGCCGCCGCGAGCAGCCAGGGCACCGCGGCGTGGACCTTGACGAAGCCGATCTCGACGTCCGCGCCGCCGTGGCCCTGGGCCATCGAGTAGGCGACCTGGGCCATGAGGGCGAGGACGCCGGCCTCGAAGAACCCGGCCAGCACGGCGAGCGAGCCGAGCACGGCCATCTGCCGCGGCAGCGGGCCGAGCGCGAACTCGGCCTTCGCCCGGGCCGAGGCGAACCGGCGCAGGCCGGTGCCGAGGGCGCTCATCGGGCCGTCCCTGCGGCGGCCGGGGCCGGGGCGAGGCGGCGCCACGCGTAGCGGGCGCCGGCCACCAGCTCGTCGTAGAGGGCCCGCCGGGGCCAGGACCGGCAGAAGAACAGCAGGACCGCGCCGCCCATGCGGACCCGGTCGAGGGGGCCGAACTGGGGCGCCCGGGCGACGAGCGCCAGGTAGTTGCCGAGCAGCCGCCAGCGGTCGAACGTCGGCCGGGCGGCCGGGCGGCCCGTCCACCAGTCGTGGCCGCGGCCCTTGCGGACGCTCACCGCCTCGGTGGAGTTGAACAGGTACTCGTCGAGCTCCCGCACGCCGCCGGCCAGGACCATCTCGGCGAACAGGACGCGGTCGGACCCCTTGTAGGCCTTCATGGGTCGGGTGGCCCGCAGGGCGTCCGTGCGCATCACCCCGAAGATGCCCGTCTGGTACTTCCAGTTCCAGAGGGCGTGGAAGAAGCGCCGCTCGGGCCGGCGGGACATGATGTCGCTGGGGTGCCGGTACCGCCGGACGAGGTTGCCGGACTCGTCCCAGACGTTGGTGCTCGGGAAGACGAGCGTGACGTCGGGCTCGCGCTCGAGCACCTCGACGCAGCGGCGGAGGAACGAGGGCTCGAGCCAGTCGTCGTAGGCCGCCCACTTGAAGTAGCGCCCCCGGGCCAGCTCGAGGGCGAGGGCGAAGTTGCGGGCCGCGCCGACGTTCTCGGGGTTCCGGTGGTAGCGGACCCGGGGGTCGGCCGCCGCGTACCGCCGGGCGATCTCGCCGGTGGCGTCGGTGGACGCGTTGTCGACCACGATCAGCTCGAGGTCGGTGAAGTCCTGGTCGAGGATCGACCGGATCGCCCGCTCCAGGTACCGCTCGCCGTTGTGCACCGGCAGGCCGATGCTGACGGTGGGCGCGCCCCCGGGCGCGCCGGCCCCACGCCGCGCCGGTTCGACCTGCTCTCCGCCGTCCGCCGCCGCCGAGCCCGCGCTCGGCCCGCTCTCGATCAGGTTCGACATCCGCTCCGCCACCGCCTTCGTTCCCAGGTGAGGTTAGCCACCATCCCGCGCTCCGTGCGACCACCGGCGCCCGAAATCGCCAACAACCTGCCACGTGTAGTGGTCGTCACGCGCGCCGAGAGCGGACACGACGCCGTCGCTCGGCGGGCCCGGGGCGAGGGCTAGGCTGCCCGGCTCGATGGCAGGCGCACGGAGCGCGGCACCTCCCGGGTCGCGCCGCGCGTCGCCGTGAGGCGGGACACCGCCGCCCGTGTCGTCGGCGCGGTGACGCTCGGGTGGCTCGGCTGCTTCGCCTACCTGACCCTCTCGCCGCAGATCCCCGACCTGCCGGGGCTGTCCGCCGACGACCGGGTGCTCGGCACCGGGCACCTCGTGGCCAGCTTCATCCTCGCCGGGCTCGTCCACCTGTGGCTGGTGCTCGCCCGGCCGGGGCGCGGCCCGGCCCGGACGGCGGTCACCGCCTTCGCCGCCACGGCCGCCTTCGGCCTCCTCGTCGAGCTCGTGCAGTTCCCCGTCCCCGAGCGCGAGCCGCAGCTCGCCGACGCCGTGCTCGACGTCGTCGGCGCCGCGGCCGCCGTCGCCCTGCTGGCCCGGGTGCCGGCGCGGGTGCTGCGCCGGCCGGCGACGACCGTGGCCGTCGGGGTGGTCGGGGCGGTGCTGATCGCCGGCACGGCGGCCGCAGGCGTCTGGGGCACGACGACCACGCCGGCCGAGCGGCGCTGCCCCGGGGACGTCCCCGACGGGGAGCTGGCCAGCCGGCCCCCGCCCACGGGCGAGCCCGGCGCCGAGCGGGTCGAGCGGGGGCTCGTGGCCCTCTACCCGCTCGACGGGCTGCCCGCCGGGGACGTCACCGGCACGCTGCCCGAGCTCGAGCCCCGCGGCGAGGTCGAGCAGCTCGACCCCCACGGCGTCCACCTCGACGGCGACGCCGCGCTCGAGACGCCGGGCGCGGCCCCCGAGGTCGCCGGCCGCGTCGAGGACGCCTTCACCCTCGAGGCCTGGGTGCGCCCCGGCGACCTGGCCCAGGACGGGCCGGCCCGCATCGTCAGCTCCTCGGACGGGACCGACCTGGCCGACGTCAACGTCCACCTCGGCCAGGAGCGCCACTGCCTGAGCGTCCGGATCGGGGTGGGCGGCGGCGACGCCGAGTGGCTGCTCGTCGACGACGTGTTCGACCGGCCCCGCCGGGCCTGGCACCTGGTCGTGACCTACGACCGGGGCACCGTGCGCGCCTACGTCGACGGGCGCCTGCGGGCCCGGGCCCGCACCGGCGGCGACGGGCTCGACTGGGACCCCGACCGGCCGCTGCTCGTCGGCAACGAATCGACCGGCGACCGCGGCTTCGCCGGCGACGTCTACCTCGTCGCCCTCTACGACCGGGCGCTGACCCCCGCCGAGGTGCGGCGGAACCACGCCGCCGGGCCGACGCCCTGACGGCGCCCCGACCGCGCCGGCCGCCGGCGGGGCGGTCAGCGGGCCAGCCGCGCGACGAGCGTGCGCAGCGACGCCGTGGCCTCGCGCCCCATGATCGGCGCCCACTCCCGCAGCTGGGCCCGGCCCCGCCGGCCGTACTCGCCGAGGCAGCGCAGCCGCTCGGCGGGCGGCATGGGCACCGTCAGCAGCATGCGGGCGGCCTCCCCCAGGTGCCGCCAGTAGCCGGCCACCGGCCGCTCCCCCCGCTGGGGCGTGAACCAGGCAACGCGCGACGCGACGTGCGCCGAGCGGTCGACGTGCTCCCGGTGGCGGAAGAGGCGCTCGGGGACCCGGACGAACCGGCCGAGCAGGACGAGCTCCATGAGCAGCGCCCGGTCGGAGCCGTACCAGGGCCCGAGCAGCCCGGTCTGCTCGAGCGCCGAGCGGCGGATCAACCCGAAGATCGTCTGGTGCACCCGGTCGTGCTCGAAGAAGGCCCGCAGCCGCTCGTGGGGCCGGTCGCCGCCGGCGGTGATGGGCCGCCGCCAGCGGCCGAGCGGCTCGCCGCCGTCGCCGATCACCTCGATGTCGGCGGCGGCCAGCACCGCCCCCGGGTCGGCGTCGAGCGCCTCGACGCAGCGCTCGAGGAAGGTGGGCGCCAGCACGTCGTCGCAGGCGGCCCACTTGAAGTACTCGCCCCGGGCCCGGGAGAGCACCAGGTGGAAGTTCTCCCGCGCCCCGATGTCGACCGGCTGGCGCTCGTACCGCACCCGCGGGTCGGACGCGTACGCGGCGCAGATCTCGGCGGTCGCGTCGGTCGAGGCGTTGTCGGACACGACCAGCTCGAGGTCGGTCCAGGTCTGCCCCAGGATCGACTCGATCGCCGACCGCAGGTGCCGCTCGCCGTTCCGCACGGGCAGCCCGATGGTCACCCGCGGCGTCGTCGTCGTTCCCATGTCGTTCGCCCCCCGCCGTGCCACGCTGCACGTTCGGTCAGCCACTCTACACGCTCCGAGCGCCCGGGGTGTCGCACTGCGCGGTCAGCCGACCGCGGTGCGGTAGCGCACCCGGTTGACGGCCCGCCGGATGCCGTCCTCGAGCGCCATGCCGCCCTGCGCCTTGCGCACGAAGAAGGTGCTGCCGTCGCTGACCTGCACCGCCGTGCGGGCCAGACGGTGCACGTCGGCGATGCCGATCGGGTTCGGGCGGTTGCCGCCGAGGGCCGCCGAGCGGAAGCGCTCGCGCACGAGCGGCTCGACCGCCGGCGAGGCCGGCACCGCCTTGGGGTACGCGAAGTGTCGCGCCGGCGCCCCGACGTGGTGCTCGATCAGGTCGCGGGACCGGTCGAGCTCCTCGGCCGCCTCGGCCGGGCCCACCCGGTCAAGCAGCCGGTGGGTGTGGGTGTGCGAGCCGAAGGTCACGAGGCCGGTGGCGGCCATGTCGCGCACCGCGGACCACGACAGCGGCGTGCCGTCGTCGGGGAACGGCACGCCCTCGTCGACGAACCGGGTGGCGAGGTACACCGTGGCCGGCACGCCGTGCCGCACGAGGATCGGCGTGGCCACCTCGGCCAGGTCGGCGGTGCCGTCGTCGAAGGTGACGACGATCGGGTCCTCCACGACCTCCCGCTCGACGGGCTCGGACCGGTCACCGCCCGGGGCGCGGTCGACGGCGGCGCCCGCGGGGTCGAGCAGGTCGACGGCCTCGTCCAGGCTCATCACCCGGCCCGTGGCCGCCAGCCAGGCCATCTGCTCGTCGAACGCCTGCGGCGACAGGTCGACCTCGGTGCCCGACCCGCCGCCGACGCGGTGGTAGATGAGCACGACGACCCCCCGCGGCGGGGGCAGGACCCTGTCGCCCGCCACCGCCACCCACTTGACCGCCCGCAGCGCCAGACCCCGCGCGTCCGCCATGCCGTCAGCGTAGACCACGGCGCGTGGTGGGCACGGCGCCGGGGCGAACGGACCGTGCCGGCGGGCGCCCTGCGGCGTCCCGGGCGACGCCGCGTTCCCACCCCGGCGCCGCCCGGCCGCCGCTACGCTCGCCGCCGTGACGGTCGCGCTCCGGGACGCCCACACCGCTCGACGACGGGCCGATGGCTGACGCGACGACCGGCCTGGAGGTGCGGCGGGCCACCGACGACGACCTGCCCGCGGTGCTCGAGCTGCTGCAGGCGTCGCTGGGCTGGGTCCCCGACGAGTCCTACGCCCACTTCTTCGCCTGGAAGCACCACGACAGCCCCTTCGGCCGCTCGCCCGCCTGGGTGGCGACCGACCCCGAGGCGGACGGCCGGGTCGTCGGCTTCCGCACCTTCTCGCGCTGGCGCTTCCGGCGGGGCGACGAGGTGGTCCCCGCCGTGCGGGCCGTCGACACCGCCACCCACCCCGACTACCAGGGCCGGGGCATCTTCCGCCTGCTCACCCTGCAGGCCCTCGACGAGCTGCGGGACGAGGGCGTCGCCTTCGTGTTCAACACGCCCAACGACCGCAGCCGCCCCGGCTACCTGAAGATGGGCTGGCGGCTCGTCCAGCGGCTGCCGGTGGCGGCGACGCCCCGCTCGCCGTGGTCGCTGGCCCGGCTCGCCCGGGCCCGCACCCCGGCCGACAAGTGGTCGACACCGACCGACGCCGGCGTGCCGCTGCCCGAGGTGCTGGCCGAGACCGGGGCGCTGACCGACCTGCTCGAGGCGGCCCGGCCCCGCGACGGACGCCTGCACACCGACCGCACGCCCGCCTACCTCGCCTGGCGCTACGGCTTCCCGCCCCTCCACTACCGGGCGCTCGTCGCCCCCGGCGGGATCGGGTCCGGCCTCGTCGTCTTCCGCCTGCGCCGGCGGGGCGCGGCCCTCGAGGCCGCCATCTGCGAGCAGATCGTCCCGCCGGGCGACCGCCGCACCGGCCCGGCGCTGGTCCGGCGGGTGCTGCGGGCCACCGGCGCCGACCACGCCGTCCAGATCGGTCGAGCCCGGCCGGCATCGGGCACACTGCCGGTACCCGGCCAGGGGCCCACGCTCGTGTGGCGCGACCTGACCGAGACGACGATGCCGCCGGCCGACCGCTGGGCGCTGGCCCTCGGCGACATCGAGCTGTTCTGAGACCGACCACACAACGGGAGGTGCACGAGACCATGGGCTTCGCCCTGTCCGACATGACCGTGTCGTCGCCCGCCTTCGAGAACGGCGGCCCCATCCCCCGCCGCCACACCGCCTACGGCGAGAACATCTCGCCCGCGCTCCGCTGGAGCGGGGCGCCCGAGGGGACCCGCTCGTTCGCGCTGATCTGCCACGACCCCGACGCGCCGCTGGTGACGCCGGCCGGCCACCACGGCTACGTCCACTGGGTGCTCTACAACATCCCGGGCGACGTCACCGAGCTGCCCGAGGGCATCGACCCCGGCAAGTACACGACCGGGCCCAACGAGCAGGGCGAGACCGCCTACTTCGGGCCCCGGCCCCCGGCCGGCCACGGCCGCCACGCCTACTACTTCTGGCTGCTGGCGCTGCGGCGCGAGCCCGACCTCGAGCCGGGGCTCGACATGCGCAGCCTGCTGCGGGCCGTGGAGGGCGACCTCCTCGGCATGAACCGGCTGGTCGGCACCTACGAGCAGCCCGCCGAGGGCTGAGCCGTCCCGTCCCCCGGCACCGGCGCCGCCTCGCCGGCGGCGTCGAGCCGGGCGGCGAGGTCCCCCATCGTCACGACCTCGAGGCGGCCCGCGTCCCGCAGGCGGGCCGCCGCCGCGCAGACCCGGTCGAGCGCGACCAGCGCCCGCTCGGGGTCGGCGGTGACGTTGTAGGGGTGGAACCAGAGGTGGAACAGCGACCGGTGCCGGGCGGCCTGGCGCAGCCGGGCGATCGGGCGCCGCGCCCACACCGCCGGCGGCAGGCGGCCGCCGCGCTCGACCGGGGCGAACAGGTAGGTCTGCGGCACGTTCCACACGCCGCTCGGGTGGCGGGCCGGCAGCACGGCCGACCCCCGCAGGGGCCGCACGGTGTCGACCAGCGCCAGGGCCCGCCGCCGCCACGCCGGCTCCCCCGCGAACGGCGGCACCGGCCGGCCGCCCCGGTAGCAGCGGAAGCCGTGCTCGGCGAGCAGCGGGATCTGGGCGATGGCGTTGCGGGGGTAGACGAACGACCGCAGCGCCAGGCCCCGCTCGCCGGCGACCCGGACGGCCGCCCGCAGCTCGGAGGCGAACACCTCGGGCGTGCAGGCCGGGTCGTCCACGACGACGTGGGTGAACCCGTGGCTCGCCACCTCCTGGGGGACGGGGCAGGCGACGATGGCGTCGACGATGTCCCGCCCGTACCAGGACGGCGCCCGCTCGAGGTCGCTGCACGGGTCGACGGCCAGCCACTCCTCGTCGAGCCACGAGTAGCGGGGCGTGACCAGCTCGGGGTGGGGGCCGGCGCCGTCGCCGTCGCCCCCGCACCGGTCGAGGAACAGGTGGCCGACGATCGCCCAGGTGGCCGGGATCTCGTAGCGGGCGAACAGCCCGAGGATGCGGTCGATGACCTCCCGCTCGTCCTCGAAGCGGTGGCGCACCGAGCCGTCCCGCCGGTGGGCCATCCCCCACGCGAGCTCGGTGTCGATGGAGATGACGCAGGTGCCCACCTCCAGGGAGACCGTCGCCGGCCCGGCGGCCACGGCGGCCTCGGGGGCGGCGGTCACGGCCGCACCCCCGCCCCCGCCCGGGCGCCGACGGCCCGGGACTCCAGCAGGTCGCCCAGGTCGCGCGCCACCGCGTCCAGCGCGTAGGTGCGCCGGGCCCAGGCCTGCGCCGCGCGGGCCCGCTCCCGCCGGTCGGGGGCCCGCCAGGCGGCCAGCATGGCCGCGGCCAGGGCGTCCGGGTCGCCGGGCTCGGCCAGCCAGGCGTGGCGGTCGCCCTCGGTCAGCTCGGCGACCGGCGGGATGGCGAAGGCCGCCACCGGGGTGCCGAGCACGAGCGCCTCGACGACCGCCCCCGGCAGGCCCTCGGAGAGCGAGCTGAAGGCGAACACGTCGGCCGCCGCCACCAGGGCCCGGGCGTCGGACCGGTGGCCGAGGAGCGCCACGGCGTCGCCGGTGCCGGTGCGCTCGACCGCGGCCCCCACGGCGCCCTCGGCCGGCCCGGGGGCGCCGGCGATCGCGAGGCGGGCGTCGGGCAGCTCGGCCCGGACCCGGGCGAACGCCTCGACGAGCAGGTGCTGGGCCTTCTCCGGCACCAGCCGGGCGACGTTGACGAAGAGGGGCACGCCGTCGGGCAGGCCGAACGCGGCCCGGCCGGCGCCCGCCGCGCCCGCGGCGATCCCGTCGACGTCGACGCCCCGGCGCACGACGGTGGCCACCGTGGTCGGCAGGCCGAGCAGCGCGCAGTTCGTGTCGCGGGCGTGCGCGCCGACCGCCCGGAAGTGGACGTCGCCCCGCCGGGCGGCGGTCCGGGCCGCGCGGTGCATCAGCCGGGCCTTCCAGCTCGTGAGCTGGGGGGCCAGGCCCTGCAGCACGCGGGCGTCGCCGGAGCGGTTGAACGTCGAGACGACCGGCACGCCCAGCCGGGCGCCCGCGATCTGGCCGACCAGGTTGGCGGTGAACAGCGACGTGTGCACCACGTCGGGGCGCAGCTCCCGCAGCACCGGCACCAGCCGCCGGGCGATCAGCGGCCACCGGCGCCCGGCGCGGAAGGCGTGGAAGCCGAGGGCCACGACCGGCACGCCGGCCTCCACCAGCCGCGGCTCGAGGTCGTCCCGCTCGAACAGGCGCACCAGCGCCTGGTCGAACCGGTCGCCGAGCGCCACCACCTCGTCGACCAGCCGGTTCTCGGCGCCACCCGCCGCGGACAGCGAGTCGATGACGTGCACCACCCGCAGCCGTCGGGCGGCGGCGGGCCGGCCCGCGGCCGCCGCGGCGGTGGCCGCCAGCCCCGGCGCGTCCTCGCTCGCGACGCCGCGCCTCACGACACCTCGCCCACGTCGACCGAGGTGATCCGGGCCGCCGGCGCCACGGCCGGCGGCGCCAGGTGCCCGACCAGCCAGCCGGCGGTGCGCTCGACCAGCTCGTCGGGCGCCGCCGCCGGGACGGGGCGACCGGCGCGGCTCCCGTCGCAGGGCACGGCGACCTCCTCCACCGGGAAGCCCCGGGACCGGCACCGGGCGACGTCGTCGCCCCCGGTGCCCGGGCCGTCGCCCGCCGTCCAGGCGACGAACAGCGGCCGGGGCTCGGCGCCCAGCTCGTCGACGAGGCCGCCGACGACCACGCCCTCCGCCAGCGCGGCGCCGAGGCGGGTGCCGAGCACGTCGACCGCCGGCGCCCCGGGCGCCGCGGCCCGCCGGCGGGCGGCCTGCTCGAGGACGGTGCGGGTGCGGGTGACCGGCTGCCACAGGGCGACGGGCGCCCCCGGCAGCGACCGGGCCAGGCGGGCCGCCACGAGCGCGCCGAGGCGGACGCCGAGGAGCCCGACCCGCTCGACCGGGCACCGGTCGCGCAGCAGCTCGAGCGCCCGGCGGGCGTCGTCCACGAGCGCCTCGACATCGACGGCCGCCGCGGCCTCCGGTGCCGCCACGGGGTCGAGCCACCCGAACCGCTGGACGGCCACCCCGGCGCGGGCGAGGCGGCGTCCGAGCCGGGCCGTGCGCCCGGCGTCGACGGGCTGGTCGAAGGGGGGCGCCGTGCAGACGAGGACCACGGCCCGCAGGTCGGCGTCGGGCACGTGGCGGCACCCGAGGAGGTGCGCCCCGGGTCCGACGACCTCGACCTGCTCGCGGACGGCGGCGCCGGACGCCGACCCTGCCTCCGCTTCCCGTCCGTCTTCCTGTCCCATCTCGTGTTCCGCCCGCGCTCTCGGTAGGGAGGTCAGCGCTCGCCAGACCCTAGCCTGCGGCTGTGGACCGGGAAAGCGGCCACGAAAGCAGGTGGCTATGTCACATGGAGTGAGATCTCGGGCGGGTGAGGCGGACGGCCCCGTGCTCCACGTGGTCACGGCCGCCCGGCGGCGGGGCGCGGAGACCTTCGCCGTCGACCTCGCCGAGGCCCTGGGGGCACGCGGCGTGCCCTCCGAGGTCGTCGCGCTGGCCCCCGCCGACGCCGGCGACCCGCTGCCGGTCGCCGTGCTGGGGCCCGGGGCGCTGGCCCCGGCGACGCTGCGGGCCCTCCGCCGCCGGGCGCGACGGGCACGGGCGGTCGTCGCCCACGGGTCCCGCACGCTGCCGGCGAGCGCCCTCGCCCTCGCCGGCCTGCGCACCCCCACCGTCTACCGCAGCATCGGCGACCCGGCCGCCTGGGCGGGCTCCGGCCGCCGCCGGCTGCAGACCCGGCTGCTGCTCGCCCGGGTGGACGCCGTCACCGTGCTGTGGCCGTCGGCCGCCGAGGACGTCCACCGGCTGCACGGCGTGCCCCGGGAGCGCATCCACGTCCTGCCCAACGCCGTGCCCGCCGCCCGCTGCCCGGTGCCGACGGCGGCCGACCGGGCGGAGGCCCGGCGGCGCTTCGGCCTCCCCGCCGAGGCGCCGGTCGTCGCCGTCGTCGGCGCCCTCGCCCCCGAGAAGCGGGTGGGCGACGCGATCGCCGCGGTGGCGACGCTCCCGGACGCCCACCTCCTCGTGGCCGGCGACGGGCCCGAGCGGGCGGCCCTGGAGGGCCGGGCCGCGGCCGAGGCGCCCGGGCGGGTCGTCTTCGCCGGCTCGCTGCCCGGGCCGGCGGCCGCCCTCGCCGCCGCCGACGTCGTCGCGCTCCCCAGCCGGACCGAGGGGATGCCCGGCGTGCTGATCGAGGCGGGCCTGTCGGGCGTGCCCGCGGTCGCCACCGACGTCGGCGGGGTCGGCGAGATCGTCGTCGACGGCGAGACCGGCGTGCTCGTGCCGCCCGGCGACGTGACGGCGCTCGCCGCCGGGCTGGGCCGGGCCCTGGCCGACCGCGACGGCCTGGGCGCCGCCGCCCGGCGCCGCTGCCTCGCCCGCTTCGAGATCGGGCCGGTGGCCGACCGCTGGCACGACCTGCTGGCGGCGCTGACCGACCCCGGGGCGGCGGGCGGTGGCTGACCGGCGCCCGCCCCGGGCCGGCGTCGACACGGCCGCGACGGCGCCCCTACCCTGGGCCGTCCCAGCTGACCAGGGCGGAGGCAGCACACCGTGACCGACCAGGATCCCGGCGCCGACCGGCGCACCCGCGTCCTCATGCTCACCAAGGGCCTCGGTCGCGGGGGCACCGAGCGGCTCATCGTCGGCGCCGCCCGGCACCTCGACCGCCGCCGCTTCGACCTCGAGGTCGCCTACCTGCTGCCGTGGAAGGACGCCTTCGTCCCCGACGTGGAGGCCACCGGCACCCCGGTCCACTGCCTCGACGGCCCCCGGCCGACCAGCCTCGGCTGGCTGCGGCGCCTGCGGCGCCTCGTGCGGGAGCGCGAGATCGACGTCGTCCACACCCACATGCCGCTGCCCGCCGCTCTCGCCCGCCTCGCCCTGCCCGGCCGGCGGCCCGCCTTCGTGCACACCGAGCACAACCTGTGGGACCGCTACCAGCGGCCGACCCGGTGGGCCAACGCCCTCACCTACGGCCGCAACGCCCGGGCGATCGCCGTGTCCGACGGCGTCGCCGCCTCGATCCGCTCGTCGGTGCCGGTCGAGGTCGTCGTCCACGGCGTCGACCCGACGCAGGTCGTGACCGGCCCGGCCGCCCGGCGCGCCGCCCGCGAGCGCCTCGGCCTCGACCCCGCGGCGCCGGTCGTCGGCACGGTCGGCAACTTCACGCCGAAGAAGGACCAGGCCACCCTCCTGCGGGCGGTCGCCGCGCTGGCCGACGACCCGGCCCCGACGCTCGTGCTCGTCGGCCTCGGCCCGCTCGAGGGCGAGCTGCGGGACCTCGCCGCCCGGCTCGGCATCGACCGGCGGGTGCTGTTCGCCGGGTCCCGCGACGACGTGTTCGAGCTGCTCCCGGGGTTCGACGCCTTCGTGCTCAGCTCCCGGTTCGAGGGCCTGCCGATCGCGCTCCTCGAGGCCATGGCCACCGGCGTCGCCCCCGTCGTGACCCCGGTGGGAGGCATCCCCGAGGTCGTCACCGACGGCGTCGACGGGCTGCTCGTCCCGCCCGGCGACCCCGGCGCGCTGGCCTCGGCGCTCGGCAAGGTGCTGCGCGACGACGACCTGCGGGCCGACCTCGGCGCCCGGGCCCGGGAGCGGGCGCGGGCCTTCGACCTCGTGCACGCCGTCCGCCGGACCGAGGCGATCTACCGGCTGGCGCTGGGCCGCCCGGCCCCGGGTGACGAGCCCGCCGGCGCCGGCCCCTGACCGCCGCCGGCCGGCCCGGCCCGCTACCCCAGCTCGACGACGACGGCGACGACCTGCCCGAAGGTGTCCTCGCTGCCGGCCGGCGCGGCGTTGAACCCGATGTGCAGCGTCGTCCCGTCGGGGGCGACGGCGATGTTGTAGGTGCCGCCCAGCGTGAGGTCGAGGGCCTCCCGGGCCAGGGGGTCGAGCTCGACGACGACCCGCTCGTCGCCGGTCGCCGTGTCGACCTCGACGAGCGGCGTGCCCTGCTCGGGCGCGTCGCCGTGGGCCCCCGGCACGTACCAGAGCCGGTCCCCCTCGGGCGAGAGCGCGAGGGAGGCCGTGTAGCCCCGCAGCTCGCCCAGCTCCCGCAGCGTGCCGTCGGGCTCGAGCGCCAGCAGCACCTCGGGCTCCTCGGTGGCGAGGTAGACGGTGCCGTCCGGGGCGGGCGGGGTGGCGGCCCGCAGGAACTCCCCCGGCAGCTGCAGGTCGAGGTCGGTCAGCTCGCCGGTCGCCGGGTCCCAGCGGGCGAGGCGCCCGCCGGTGCGGGAGAACAGGACCCGGCCCTCGGCGTCGACGGCCATGGCCCGGAAGCCCCGGTGGTCCTCCTCGTCGGGCGTGGCGAAGACCCGCTCGCCGGTCGCCATGTCGAGCACGACGAAGGCCCCCCGCTGGGGGTCGAAGCGGTCGGGGTCGGCGGCCTCGGCGTAGAGCAGGCCGCCCGGCGCCCAGCCCGCCAGCGACGGGACGCCGTGCTCCTCGAGCACCGGGCCCAGGCTCTCGGTCGTGCGCCGCTCGGGGTCGATCCGCAGCAGGACGTCGCCCTGGTAGCTGCCGCCGTACTCGATGCCGTCGCGGGTGCCCCAGTAGGTCGCGGCGTACACCTCGCCGCAGGGGCCGAGGACCATCTGGGCGTGCACCTTGCCGTAGCCCCAGTCGCCGGGCTCGTGGCCCGCGACCGAGGCGACATCCGCGACCAGCGTCAGGCGGCCGGCCTCGGGGTCGAGCTCGTAGAGGTAGCTGTTGCCGTCGCGCCCCAGGTGGTCGCCCACGGCCGACAGCGACCGGCCGTCCTCCAGCACCACGCCCTGGCCCCACTGCGACCAGGGGTCGCCCTCGTGGTCGGGCAGGGGGTGGACCGCGGCCCGCACCCGGGGCTCGCCGTCGCCGCCCTCCGCCAGCGTGACCAGCTCGGCCGACGGCCCGTCCTCCCAGGGCACGGCGCCGTCGCCCGGCTCGGGGCACGTGGCCGGCCGGCCACCCCCGTCGCCGCCGCCGGCCGCCGCGGGCGCCTCGGTGGTCGTCGACCCGGTCGGCGCCGACGCGCCGCTGTCGCCGTCGTCGCCGCACGCGAACAGCGCACCACCCAGGAGGATCGCCACCGCCAGGACGTGCCGCCGCGCCACCCGCGCACCCTAACACCGCATCCGGCCGACCACAGCCCGGCGTCGACACCGGCGCCCCGACCACCTACCCTGGGGGCGCCACACGTGGCAGGCAGGCGGAAGCGGGACGTGATGCGCGCAGTGCACAACGGCGGGTGCCCCACCCACGGGGCCGGTCCGGGGCCGGCAGAGGCTCGATGGGCCAGCTGACCGCGCGCCTCCGGCTGCCGACCTGGGAGGAGGTGTCCCGCCACTCCTGGACCTTCGCGGCGGCGGCCTACCTGCTCGTCATGACGGTCAGCGCCACCCGGCTGACCTGGAACACCTGGGCGCCGCTGGCCTTCGTCCCGATCCTCTTCGCCGTCACCATCCCGCTGCTCAAGCGCGGCCTGCGCAAGGAGCCCGACCGCCGCATCGAGCGCATCGTGGTCGTGGCCTTCGTGGCCAAGATGCTGGGGTCGGTGGCCCGCTACGTGCTCACCTACGGGCTCTACGACGCCGCCGACGCCACCGACTACCACGAGTCCGGCACCCGCCTGGCCGAGGCCTTCTGGGCCGGCAACTACGCCCGGGTGGCCGAGGTCGAGGTGCCCGAGCTGACCGGCACCCCGTTCATCCGGCTGGTCACCGGCATCATCTACATCGTCACCAAGCCCACGATCCTCGGCGGCTTCATCATCTTCGCCTGGCTGAGCTTCCTCGGGCTGTTCTTCTTCTACAAGGCGGTCGTCGTCGGCTTCCCCGAGGCCAACCACCGGCGCTACGCCTTCCTCGTCTTCTTCCTGCCGTCGATGCTCTACTGGCCCTCGAGCATCGGGAAGGAGGCGTGGATCTCCTTCGGGCTGGGACTGGCCAGCTACGGCATCGCGCTGATCATGCGCCACCAGCCCCTCGGCTACCCGGTGGCGGGGCTCGGCCTGCTGGCCACCGCCGGACCCCGCCCGCACATCACCGTGCTGTGCGTCGTGTCGCTGATGCTCGCCTACACGCTGCGGCGCCGGTCGTGGCGGGAGACGACCATGGGCCCGGTGGGCAAGGCGGTCGGCCTCGTCGTCCTGCTGGCCGTGGGCGTGGCCGTCGTCAGCAAGGCGGCCTCGTTCTTCGACGTCGACAGCGTGTCGCCCCAGGGCGTCGAGCAGGTCTTCGACTACACCACCCAGCAGTCGGGCCAGGGCGGCTCGGAGTTCGAGCCGGTGCGGGTCAAGTCGCCGACGGAGTTCCCGAGCGCCATGTTCGCCGTGCTGTTCCGGCCCATGCCCTGGGAGGCCAGCAACGCCCAGGCGCTCATCGCCGCGGCCGAGGGCACGATGCTGCTCGTGCTCTGCGCGGCGGCGCTCCCCCAGCTCGTCCGGCTGCCGAAGTACCTGTTCCGGGTGCCGTACGTGGCCTACGCGCTCACGTACACGGTGATGTTCGTCATCGCCTTCTCGTCCATCAGCAACTTCGGCATCCTCACCCGCCAGCGCACCCAGGTGCTGCCGCTGCTGCTCGTCCTGCTGGTGCTGCCCCGGGACATCGGGCGGGCCGAGCCCAGCCGGCCCCCGACGCTCGAGGAGCGCACCCGGGTGCTGGCCCGCACGGCCGCCCGCCGCTACTGAGCCGGCGGCGACGCGCCCGCCAGGGCGGCGGCCCTCGTGCCCCGGGCCTCGCGCACCACCCGGTCGTAGAAGGCGACCCACCGCCGGGCGGTGGCCTGGACCGTCCAGCCCTGCTCGAAGCGGGCCCGGGCGTCCCGGGCCCGGGCGGCGGCCCCGGCGGGATCGGCGAGCACCTCGACCAGGCCCCGGGCGAGGTCGTCGGCGTCGCCGGGACGGACCAGCCGGGCCGTCGCCGGGTCGACGACCTCCCGCAGGGTCGGCAGGTCGGAGGCGACGACCGGGCATTCCAGCGCCATGGCCTCGAGCAGGGTGCCGCCGGCGCCCTCCCGCCGCGAGGGGAAGGCGAAGACGTCGGCCGCGGCCAGCAGATCGGGGACGTCGTCCCGGACGCCGAGGAACGTGACGGCGTCGCCGAGCCCGCCGGCCGCGACGAGCCGGGCCAGCTCGTCGGTCGCCCGGCCCTCCCGGCCGGCCACCACCACCCGGAGGTCGGGGAACCGGGCCCGGACCTGCGGCAGCGCCCGCAGCAGCACGTCGAAGCCCTTCTGCGGCTCCTGGCGGCCGACCGCCAGCACCAGGGGCACGCCGTCGGGCACCCCCAGGCCGGCCCGGACGGTGCGGGCACGGGCGGGGTCGCGGCGGCCGAGCGCCTCGGGGTCGCGCCCCCGGGGGATCACCTCGACGCGCGACCGGGGCACGAGCAGGCGCCGGGACATGACCCGGGCGACGTGGTCGGTCACGGCGTGGAAGCGGGCGACCCGGCGGGCGGTCAGGGCGTCGACGGCCTGGGCCGCCCGCAGCTTGAGCCAGCTCACCCCGTCCCGGCGCGCCTGCCCCCGGTCGTAGGTCGAGTTGACCAGGCTGGACACGCAGGGCACGCCGGCGTGGGCGGCGGCCCGCCGGCCGGCGAGGTCGGCCTCGAACAGCGTCGTGTGGACGACGTCGGGCCCCACCGCCGCGATCAGCTCGCGCAGACGGCGGTACCACCACCGCCGGTGCCGCCGGCCGTCGGGGGGCGCCAGCGAGGTGACCGGGACGCCGATCCGCTCCAGCTCGGGCCGGAGGCCGTCCCGCTCGACCAGGTAGGCGACGTGGAGGTCGACGCCCGCGGCCACGAGGTGCGGCGCCAGGACGACGAGCGACTGCTCGGCCCCTGCCCGGGCCAGCGAGTCGATGACCTGCAGGACACGCCGTCCCGGCGGGGCGGGCGGCGGTTCACGGTCCCCCATCGGGTCGCCCCAGCTGGTGCGCCACCTGGCGTTTGATGCCCTCGGCGAGCGGCACCTCCGGCTCCCAGCCGAGGTACCGGCGGGCCCGCTCGATCGCGCCGCCGGTGGCCCGCACGTCGCCCGGCTGCTCGGGGAGGTGGCGGAGGATCGGCGCCCGGCCGACGCACTCGCCCACCATCTCCAGGACCCGGTTCACGGTGGTCGACGACCCGCCGGCGACGTTGAGGACGGTGCCCGGCGGGACGTCGGCCGTGGCGGCGGCGATCGTCGCCCGGGCGGCGTCGCCGACGTAGGTGAAGTCGCGGACCTGCTCGCCGTCGCCGTAGACGGGGACCGGCTCGCCGGCGGCGACCCGCTCGATGAACCGGTGCAGCCCCATGTCGGGGCGCTGCGCCGGCCCGTAGACGGTGAAGTAGCGCAGCATCACCACCGGCAGGCCCCAGTTGTCGACGTAGGCCCGGGCCAGGTGCTCCATGGCCAGCTTGGTCACGCCGTAGGGGCTGAACGGCCGGGTCGGCGACTCCTCGTCGGTCGGGTAGGTGGCGGCGTTGCCGTAGACCGACGACGACGAGGCCAGCACCACCCGGGGCACGCCGGTGCGGCGAGCGGCCTCGAGCAGCCGCTGCGAGGCGGTGACGTTGCGCTCGACGTAGCAGGCGAACCCGTCCTCCCACGACAGGCGGACGCCCGGCTGGCCGGCCAGGTGGATGACCGCGTCGGCCCCGGTGAGCAGCTCGTCGAGGGGGGCGGTGACGAGGTCGAGCTCCTCGCCCCGGTACCCGGGCCGGCCCGCGAGGGCGCGGGCGTTGGCCCGCTTGACCGCGGGGTCGTAGTAGTCGGTGAAGGCGTCGACGCCCACGACGTCGTGACGGCCGTCGAGGAGAGCGGTGCAGACGTGCCGGCCGATGAAGCCGGCGGCCCCCGTCACGACGAATCGCATCACATCCCCACCGTTCGGACGCACCTGCGGGTGGCGCGCCGTGTGCGCGGATCCTACGACCCGGCCGGTCGGCCCGCTAGAGCACCTCGCCGGAGAACTCGAGGTGGCGCATGACGCCCTTGGTGTCGAGCACCAGCTTGGCGTGCCGGGCGATGTCCTCCAGCGGGAAGTCCGGGTGGTCGACGAGCAGGATCACCAGGTCGGCGGCCGCCAGCTCCTCGGGCGTGCAGGGCACGACCGGGGCCGGCACCGAGGGCGCCACCGCCTTGGGCAGGTACGGCTCGCAGGCCCGCACGTCGGCCCCCATGGCCACGAGGCGCTCGACCACGGCGATCGAGGGCGACTCCCGCCAGTCGGACGTCCCGGCCTTGTAGCTGAGGCCGAGGGCCAGGATCCGGCTGCCGTTGACCGCCTTGCGCTCGCGGTTCAGCATCGTCATCACCCGGGTGACGACGAAGTCGGGCATGTGCTCGTTGACGTCGTTGGCCAGCTCGACGAACCGGAACGTCTGGCCGAGCCGGCGCTTGACCCGCCACGACAGGTAGGAGGGGTCGATGGGCAGGCAGTGCCCGCCGACGCCCGGGCCGGGCGTGAACCGCATGAAGCCGAACGGCTTCGTGCTGGCCGCGTCGATGGCGCCCCAGATGTCGATGCCCATCTGGTAGGCGAACATGGCCAGCTCGTTGACCAGGGCGATGTTGACGTGCCGGAAGGTGTTCTCCAGCAGCTTCACCAGCTCGGCGTCGCCGGTGGAGCCCACCGGGACGACGGTGTCGACCAGCGCCCCGTAGAACGCCTCGACCGCCCGGCGCGAGCGCTCGTCGATGCCCGAGACCACCTTGGGGGTGTTGACGAAGTTCCAGGTGGGGTTGCCCGGGTCGATGCGCTCCGGCGAGTAGCCCAGGAAGAACTCCGAGCCCGCCTTCAGGCCCGACTGCTCGAGGATCGGGCGCACCAGCTCCTCGGTCGTGCCCGGGTAGGTCGTCGACTCGAGCACGACGAGCGCGCCCGCCCGCAGCCGGCGGGCGAGGGTGGCCGCCGCCTCCTCGACGTAGGACAGGTCGGGCGCCCCGTCCCGCAGCGGGGTGGGCACGGTGATGACCGCGACGTCGAAGGGGCCGACGTCGGCCGGCTCGTCCACCGCCCGGTAGCCGGCGGCGAGAGCGGCCTGCAGCTCCTCGTCGGAGACGTCCGCCACGTAGGAGGTGCCGGCCCGGAGGGCGGCCGCCCGCTCGGGCGAGGCCTCCAGCCCGACGACCGGGAAGCCGACCTCGACCGCCCGCATGGCCACGGGCAGGCCGACGTAGCCCTGGCCGACGAGCAGCACGCGGGCGGTCCGCTCCTCGATGCGCCGCAGCAGCACCTCGAGCAGGTCGTCGTCCGTGCGTGCCGGCGCGGGGGCCGGCGCCAGCGTGGTGTCGGTCATGAGATCTTCTCCTGGGTGGGCTGGGCACGCTCGCGGAACCAGGCGAGCGTGCGGGCGAGGCCTTCGCGGAAGCTGACCGCGGGGGCGTAGCCGAGGTCGCGCCGGGCGGCGCTGATGTCGGCGTGCGAGTGCCGCACGTCGCCCGGCCGGGGATCGGTGTGGACGGGGGTGACGGAGACGCCGAGCTCGTCGGACAGCAGGTCGAGCAGCTCGAGCAGCGACGCCGGCCGGCCGCGGGCGATGTTGTAGGCCCGCCCGGCGCACCGGTCGGCGGGCGCCTCGGCCGCGCGGAGGTTGGCGGCCACGGCGTCGGCCACGAAGGTGAAGTCCCGGCTCTGGCGGCCGTCGCCGTGCACCCGCGGCGGCACGCCGCGGAGCAGGGCGTCGACGAACAGGGGGATGACCGCCGCGTAGGGGCTGTCGTGGCGCTGGCGGGGGCCGAAGACGTTGAAGTAGCGCAGGCAGACGGTCTCCAGGCCGTGCAGCTCCCAGAACACCCGGGCGTAGTGCTCGCCGGCCAGCTTGGTGACCGCGTAGGGCGAGCGGGGGACGAGCGGCGCCGTCTCGGGCGTCGGCACCTGGGAGGCGCCGCCGTAGACCGACGACGACGAGGCCAGCACGACCCGGCGCACGCCGGCCCGGTGGGCCGCGTCGAGCACGGCGAGCGTCCCCCGCACGTTGGCCTGGTCGCTGGCCAGCGGGTCGGCGACCGAGCGGGCGACCGAGCCCAGCGCCGCCTGGTGGAAGACGACCTCGCACCCGGCGACCGCCCGGGCGACGGTGTCGGGGTCGGTGACGTCGCCCTCGATGACCTCGACGCCGGCCGGGAGGTTGTCCAGCCGGCCGGTGGCGAGGTTGTCGAGCACCACGACGTCGTCGCCCCGGGCCAGGAGGGCGTCGACGAGGTGCGAGCCGATGAAGCCGGCGCCGCCGGTGACGAGCGCCCTCACGACCGCACCCCCGCGGTCGTGCCGACGGCCGCCCGCACGGCGTCGGCCCGCTCGTGGAGCCGGGCCAGCAGCTCGACCACGCGGTCGACGGCCGCGGGCGGCATGTCCCGCCACAGCGGCAGGCTGACGACCCGGTCCGACACCCAGTCGGTCACCGGCAGCGGCGGGGTGCCGAGGTCGGCGTAGGCCTGCTGACGGTGGACCGGCGGGTGGAAGTACGGCCGGGTGTCGACGCCCTCGGCCTTCAGCGCCGCCGCCACGGTGTCGCGGTCGAGGCCGTAGGCCTCCTCGTCGACGATGACCGTGAAGTCCTTCCAGGTCGACGCGTCGCCGGGGTCGACCGCCTGCGGCCGGACACCGGGCACCGCGGCCAGGGCCTCCTGGTAGCGGGCGGCGAGCCGGCGGCGGATCGCCAGGTGCTCGTCCAGCTCGGCCAGCGACTCGAGCGCCACCGCCGCGTGCAGCTCGGACATGCGGGCGTTCAGGCCGGCGAAGCGGGTGTCGTAGTCGCCCGGGTTGCCGTAGTCGACGCCGAGGCGGATGCGCGCCGCCAGCTCGGGGTCGCGCACGGCGACGAGACCCCCCTCGCCGGCGGTCATCGGCTTGGTCGGGCTGAGGCTGAAGACCTCGGCGTCGCCGAACGACCCGACCGGCCGCCCGGCGCGGGTGGCGCCGAAGCCGTGGGCGGCGTCGAAGACGACCGCCAGCCCGGCGGCCCGGCCGACCTTCTCGACCTCCTCCGGCGCGCAGGGGGCGCCGAACACGTGGGTGCCGACCAGCACCGAGGCGCCCTCCAGGCGGGTGGCCGCGTCGGCCACGTCGAGCTGGCAGCTGGCCGCGTCGCACTCGGCGAAGCGCGGCACCGCGCCCGCCCACCGGGCCGCGTGGGCGGTGGCCGAGAACGTGAAGCTGGGCATCACCGCGGCCGTGCCCGGCCGGGCGAGCGCCTGGAAGACGAGCATCAGGCCGGCGGTGCAGGACGCCACCGCCACGACCTCGGGCACGCCGAGGCGCTCGGCCGCGGCCGCCTCCAGCTCCCGCACGAGCGGCCCGTTGGTGAGCACGCCCCGCTCGTAGGAGGGGGCGAGCCGCGCGGTCACGCGCTCGAGGGGCGGCGTCGCGGGCCGGAAGAACGGCAGCCCCTCGGGGAAGGCCGGCTGCCCGCCCAGCAGCGCGAGGTCGGTCATTATCGTCTCCTCGTGGACCACGGCGCCCGGACGGCCATCCCCGGCCCGCTCGTGAACATCGTCGTGGCCACCGGCACCCCGGCGGGGGCCGGCGAGCGCCGCAGCACGCGCTGGGCGAACCCCTTGCGGGCGACGGGCGCCGGCGCCGGGCGTTCGGCGGCCTGGTGCGGGCGGCGGCCGGCCACCCGCTGGGCCCAGACCGACAGCTCGGTCTTGTCGGCGAGGTCGAACGTGCCCCACGCCAGGGCGATGGCCTCGGCCAGCGCGCCGGTGAGCCCGAGCGCCTCGGCCAGGCGCCGCGCCGCGGCGGCGTCGAGGCCGGCCGACAGCGCGAGCTGGGCGACGTCCCGCTGGCGGGCCAGCGGCACGACCGGCGACCCGGCCACCTCGAGGGCGGCGGCGACCAGCTGCTGCTCGAGCGACAGGACCGGGACCCGGCAGCCGGCCAGCTCGAGGTGCGCCGGCGGGCCCAGGCGCACGAGCAGCGGGGCGGCCCCGCCGGTCTCGGACGCCGCCCCGCCCCCGGCGGGGCCCTCGGCGAGCCCGGGGAGCGACGCCAGCAGGACCAGGCGCTCGGTGCGCGGCCCCGACCCGGCGGGGGCGGGGCCCTGCAGGGCCCGAGCCTCGGCCAGGCGGGCCGGTGGCACGAGGACGTGCGCCCGGCGGGCCGGGCGGAGCGCGGCGTCGCCGTAGGCGAGCCGGCGCGCCGGGCCGTCGACGACGCGGTGGTCGATGCCGGCGGCGGTCAGCACCGACGACGCCGTGACGGCCCGGCGCTCGACGAGCAGCGACAGCCCGGCGTGCTCGGCGACGAGCACGGCCAGCTCGTCGGCCTGGCCGGGCGTCAGCACCAGGTCGCCGGCGGCGGCGGCCGCCGCCAGGAAGCCGACGAGGTCGGCGGCGACGCAGCCCTGGACGAGGTCGAACCACTCCGGCTCGGACAGCGGGCCCGGCGGGAGCTCGAGCCGGTCGGAGGTCGGCATCACGGCACCTCGCGCACGAGTCCGAGGGACAGCAGGCGTTCGATGGCGCGCCGCACCGCCGGGGGCTCGCCGAGCTCGGCGAGGGCGGTGGCCGGCGCCGGCACGGCCAGCGCGTCCCACACGGCCCGCTCGAGCGGCGACAGCGTCGTCGCCGCCCGGGCGTCGCCCGCCAGCGCGACGGCCCCGTCGCCGGTCGTGGCGACGAGCGCGTCGCCGTCACGGGCCCACCGGCCCGGCGCCCGCCCTGGTCCGGAGGTCACAGCCGGTCTCCGCGCCTCGGTAGCGGGTCGGCGTCCATGAACACGTCCCGCTCGTCGACCGGCCCGGCGTAGCGGTCGCGCCGGCGCTCGACGCCGCCGCTCGACCGGGACCGGACCTTCGGCGAGCCGTAGTAGTCGTTGAACAGGCCGACCGGGACGCCGACGAGCACGACGCCGAGCGTCGGCGCACCCAGCCGCTCGAGCAGCTCGGCGGTGCGGCCGGCGGCCGGGCTCGTCGTGCGGCCGGCCCGGGCGCAGACGACGACCACGTCGGCCATGGTCACCAGCTCGCGGGTGACGCTGGCCCCGAGCAGCGGCGCCGTGTCGATGATGACCACGTCGGCGAGGCTCCGGGCCTCCTCCAGCAGCCGCAGCTGGGCGTCGAGCTTGGCCCCGGGCTGGTGCCCCAGCTCGCCGGCCGGCACCAGGTGGAGGCCGGGGACCGAGGTCGACTGCACGAAGTTGACGAGCGAGGCGTTGCCGGCCTCGAGGAACTCGCTGACGCCCGGCGCGTCCTCGGCGTCGAAGACCTTGGCCGACAGCGGCCGCCACAGGTCCCACTGCACGAGCAGGACCGACTGGCCGGCCTCGGCGTAGGCCATGGCCAGGTTGGCCGCCGTCGAGCTCTTGCCGTCGCCGGGCTCGGGCGAGGTGACGACGATGACCTGGCGGGCGGTGCTCGGCGTACCGTCGCTCCGCGGGCGGAGGCGGCCCGACAGCTCGGCGGCCTCGATCTCGAGCGGCAGCCGGTCGCGGAACAGCAGCAGGGCCGTGCGCAGCGACCGGTAGGCCTCGGCCAGGCGGTGGTCGTTCTCGTAGCCGAAGACCGCGGCCCGGTGCCGGCTCCGCAGCGGCAGCAGCGGCACCTCGGCCAGGACCGGCAGACCGAACTGGCGCTCGACCTGCTCCTTCGTGTGCAGCCGCGAGTCGGAGCGGTCGAGCATGATGGCGACGCCGAAGGCGAGCAGCACCGCCACCAGGACCCCGAGCAGCAGCGCCTGGCCCCGGGTGACGGCGACGGCCGAGGTGCTGGCCTTCTCCGCCCGGGTGGCCTCGTTCAGGCTGATCCACGAGGTGGTGCCGGTGGCGGTGGCGGACTGCTCGACCGTGCCGAGCTGCTCGATGAGGCCGTCCCGCTCCCGGACCAGGTCCGCCGCGCCCGGCGCGTCGTCGCCGCCCTGGGCGGCGATCTGGCTGTCGAGCTCGTTGATCCGGCCCCGGATCTCCTCGGCGCGCTCGTTGGCCTGCGCGGCCTGCTCCTGCTGGCGGTTCGAGGTGTGCTCGTCGATGAACTTCAGCGTCTCGTCGGCGAACGTGTTGGCCAGCGTGATGGCCTCGTCCGGGGACTCGGCGCGGGCCGTGATCTCGACGATGCCGAGCTCGAGCGACGAGGTGACCTCGAGGTCGGCCACGAGCTCGTCGGGCGAGCCCGAGTAGCCCAGCACCTCCTTGACCCGGTTCGGCACCTCGCCCTGGGTGACCCACAGCTCGACGACGGCCGGGTTGTCGGCCGACGACACGCCCTCGTCACCGGAGGCCTGGTCGCGCAGCAGCCGGTGGGTGGCCTCGTACTCGGTGGCCGGCCCGGTGGGGGCCACGAAGTAGACGCCGACCAGGACGACCACGACGAGCGCCACCACCACCTTCCAGTGGCGCTGGAGGACCTTCAGGTAGTCAAGGGGTTCCATGCGTCCCTCCGATCGGGACTCGCGAGGTCGTCGGCCACCGGGCGGGCCGGGGCCTTGGCGAGGTCGACCATGAGCTCGGTCGCCTCGTGGTCGCGGTGCTCGGCCACCAGGTGCTCCATCTCGCGGATGCTCTTGTCGAGGCGCTCGGCCTCGATGCGGATGGGCGTGAGCCGCACGATCGAGGGGTGCCGCGTCGGGCTGGCCTGCTCCTCGGGGTTCTGGAGGTCCTCGGCCAGCTTCTCGCCGGGGCGCCGGCCCGAGAACCGGATGGGGATCTCGGTCCCGACCTGGTGGCCCGAGAGGCGCACCATGCGCTCGGCCAGCTCGAGGATGTTCACCGGCTCCCCCATCTCGAGCATGAAGATCTCGCCGCCGCCCTCGGACAGTACCGCAGCCTGCAGCACGAGCTGCACGGACTCGCGCACGCTCATGAAGAAGCGGGTCATCCGGGGGTCGGTCACCGTGACCGGGCCACCCGCGGCGATCTGGCGGGCGAAGGTGGGGATGACGCTGCCCCGGCTGCCGAGGACGTTGCCGAACCGCACCGAGCACCAGCGGGAGCCCGGCGGGGCCAGGAGGAGCACGAGCTGCTCGCCGAGCCACTTCGAGTAGCCGAGGACGTTGGACGGCCGGACCGCCTTGTCGGAGGAGATGAAGACCAGGCGGTCGACGCCGCACTCGGCCGCGGCGGCGACGATGTTGTAGGTGCCGAGCACGTTGGTGCGCACCGCCTCGATGGGCTGAGCCTCGAGGAGGGGCACGTGCTTGTGCGCCGCGGCGTGGAAGACGACGTCCGGCTGCACCTCGCGGATCAGCGCGGCGACGCGGTCGCGGTCTCGGATGTCGGTGAGGTCGAGCTGCGCCGGCCGGTCGAGCTGCCCCGCGACGTCGTGGAGGTGCGTCTCGTCGTGGTCGAGCAGGACGAGACGCCCGGGCTCGAGCTCGGCCACCTGCTTCGCGATCTCGGAGCCGATCGAGCCACCGGCCCCGGTGATGAGGACGGTGGCGCCGCCGACGACGGCCCGGATCTCCTCGATGTCGGTGGTGACCTGGGCCCGGCCCAGCAGGTCCTCGATGTTGATGTCCCGGGCGTCGCGCACCGAGGGGCGCCCGCCGAGCAGGTCGCGGACGGGGGGCAGCACCTTGAGCGGCACGCCGGCCAGCTCGGCCCGGTCCATGATGTCGTTGATCAGCTGCTGGTCGGCGCTGGGGATGGCGACGAGCACCTCGTCGGCGCCGAACTGCCGCACGACCTCGTGCAGGGTGGGGATGCCCCCGACGACCGGCACGCCGAGCATCGACCGGCCCTGCTTGCGGGGGTCGTCGTCGACGATGACCACCGGCACCCGGTCGGGCTGGGACTGGCGCTGCATCTCGCGCACGATCGAGGCGCCGGCGTCGCCGGCCCCGACGATGGCGACCCGGGTCGCGGCCTCGCCGTCGGCGGCCACGCCCGACCGCCGCCGCAGCCGCCCCTGGAACCGGGCGGCGCCCATGACCATGGCCGCGAGGAAGGCGCCGAGCAGCGCCACCGAGCGCGGCACCGGGAAGGCCCGCAGGGGGTTGACCAGGAAGATGAGCGCGCCCGCGGTCGCCCCGGCGAAGACGATGCGACGGGCCTCGGCCACGCTCGCGTGCCGCCAGATCTGCCCGTAGAGGCCCCAGGCCAGGTTGGCCCCGAGGTGGATGAGGATGATGACGGGCAGGAAGCCGAGCAGCCGCGACTGGTACTCGCCGGGGATGTTGCCGTTGAACCGGACCGCCAGCAGGACGAGGAACGATCCGGCCACGACCATCATGTCGACGAGAGCGAGCGGGAGGTCGCTACGGAGCCGGCTCAGGACTCGTGCCCGCTTGGTCCCCGTCATCCCCGCTTCCCCAACCCTGCGCGAACTCGCGCGGATCGTGACCTTTCGTCAAAGGTCGAGCGCGCACGCGCCCTGACTAGCCGCCACCTGGTCATCTTCCGCCCACCTTGTGTTCCCGCCACCGAGGTGGAGGGATCTGGTCGTCGACCAGCGGGCCGAAGCCGCGCCATGCCCGCTGGAACGCAGCAATTCTGGCCGCGTCGCGCGAAGAATGCAACGCCACCCCGTGGCGCGGTCGCCACGGGGCCGCGCCGGACGGTGCCCGGCAGCCCCGACGGAGGGTGCTCTCGCTGCCGCGACGGGCAGGCCATCCTCGCGAACGACCCGCCACATCGCGTGTCCGCCGTCCCTCAGCGCTCGACCGGCGAGCGCTCGCCCGGCGGCCCCTCGACGGGGGCCACGGCCCCGAGGTCGCGGGCCCGTCGCCGCCCCTCGGGCGAGACGAACCGCGACCAGACGTACCAGCCGATCGCGGCGAGGATGCCGGCGACGACCACGTACTGCGCCCAGCTCATCACGTCCTCGATGCGCCGCCAGCGGTCCTCCTCGCCGAGCACGTAGCCGGCCGTGACGAGGCCGGTGTTCCAGATCAGGCTGCCGATCACCGTGTAGACGACGAACACGCCGAGCGGCATGCGCCGGAACCCGGCCGGGATCGACACCAGCGACCGGATGAGCGGCACGCACCGGCCGACCAGCACCGCGACGATCGCCCGCCGGTCGAACCAGCGCTCGGCCCGCTCGATGTCCTCCAGCGTCAGGCGGAACCACCGGCCATGGCGGGCGACGAAGGCCCGCAGCCGCTCGGGCCCGATGGCGGCGGCGATGCCGTAGAGGACCAGCGCCCCGACGAGCGAGCCCACCGTGGCCGCGGCGATCATGCCGGGCAGCGTCGCCCCGCCCCGCCGCGCCACCACCCCGGCGAACGGGAGGACGATCTCGGAGGGGATCGGCGGGAAGAGGTTCTCGAGCGCCACCAGGAGGGCGACGCCGAGGTAGCTCATCGCGTCGATGACGTCGATGACCCAGTCGGTCAGGTCCAGCAGCATCGGTGAAGCGTCCCCTCGTCCCTCCGCAGGGTCGGACCCGGGAGGCTAGCCGTCGACCGCGCCCCGCCGCTCGTCCCGCCCGGCCACCCGACCGCCGTCACGCCGGCTGCGGCTGGTTCCACTCCGTCCACCCCACCCCGTCGCGCCCGCCGGCCGGGTCGCGGAAGCGGCACAGCGCCCGGGGGAACCGGGACACCCGGCCGGTGCCGTCCTCCAGCAGGACCGGGGCGAAGGCCACCGGCGTCACCTCCAGGCGCAGGTCGCCGACCTCGACCGTGTCGCCGGTGGGCAGGCCGGCGCGGCCGGTGCGGGGCCGGGACGCGGTGCGGTCGACGCCGGTGAGCGGCCCGCCGGGCGGCAGGACGTAGCCGGGGTGGTAGGGCACCGGCTGGTCACCGAGGCGGATCGAGGTGCCGTGGAACCGGGTGCCGTCGTCGAGCCGGCCGGCGGTCCAGGTCCAGCCGAGGACCCACCAGTCGCGCTCGCCCCAGGAGTGGTCGCGCTGCCCGACGCCGTCGAGCTCGACGGTCTCGTCGCCGACCAGGACCCGCCCGTGGACCCGGCACGGCACCTCGTAGCGGGTCGCGCCCGGCGGGTAGGCGTAGACGCCGCCGTCGGTCTCCCACTCGAGGTCGAGGCCGAGGGGCACCCGCTCGCCCCGGGGCCCGCCGGGCTCGTAGACCTCGGCCGGGTCGTCGACCCGCAGGCCGAAGGCCTCGCACCCGAGGGTCACGTGGTCGAAGGGGGCCTCGATCGTGTGGTCGGCCCACAGGCCCTCCGAGCGCACCTCCAGGGACCCGGGCGCCGGCAGCGGGACCTCGTGGTCGACCACCGTCACGAGCGGCCGGCCCTCCCCCACGACGCAGGCCCAGTACCAGGCGACGCCCTGGTTCGGGTAGAGCCCGATGCGCACGTAGCCGCCCAGCGAGCCGTCGGGCGCGGCGAAGTCGAAGTACCACGACTCGTTCCACCACGGCTCGGCCCCCGGCTCGTGGTGGCGCTCGTCGCGGGCGTCGAGGGCGGGCGGCCGCCCTGCCGAGGTCTCCGTCACGGGCCGAGCATGGCACGCGGGCCCGGGGCCCCGCCCGGGTACGGCGGCCCGCCCCGCGCCGGGGCGGCGGTAGCTTGCCCCCGTGCGGTACCTGAGCCCCGAGTGGATGGACGCCGCCGGCGCCGCGCTCGCCCGGGACGAGCGGCTGGCCACGGCGCTGCGCGGCGTGCGGCTCACCGTCGAGCAGGTCGTCGAGGACCCCGCCGGGGCCGTCCGCTGGCACGTCGTCCTCGACGACGGCCGGGCCCGCCTCGTCCCCGGGCCGGCGGAGGCGCCCGACCTCCGCTTCACCGCCGACCGGGCCACCGCGGCCGGGATCGCCAGCGGCCGGCTGTCCGCCCAGCGGGCCTTCGTCGAGGGCCGGCTGCGCGTCGGCGGCGACCTGTCCAAGCTGCTGGCGCACCAGCGGGCGGTGGCCGCCGTCGACGACGCGCTCGCCGAGGTGCGGGCCGCCACGACCTTCGACTGACCACCCGGAGGCGCCCGTGCCCGAGCTGCCCGAGATCCAGGCCCACGCCGAGCGGCTGACCGACGACCTCGGCGGCGCCGTCCTCGACCGGTTCCAGCCCCTGTCGTTCACCGCGCTGAAGACGGCGACGCCCCCGCCCGAGGAGGCCGTCGGGCACCCGCTGGCCGGCGTCGGGCGCCGGGGCAAGCACCTGCTGCTCCGGTTCGGGCCCGTGACCTTCGTCGTCCACCTCATGCAGGGCGGGCGCCTGCGGCCCGACGCCAAGCAGGCGGCCCGGCCCCGGGGCGGCCAGGCCCGGTGGCGGTTCGCCGACGGGCGGGCCCTGCTGCTCACCGAGGCGGGCACCGAGCGGCGGGCCGGCGTGTGGGTGGTCGCCGGCGACCCGCTGGCGCAGCCGCCGCTCGACGAGCTCGGGCCCGAGGCCGACGCGCTCGACCGTGCCACCCTGGGGCGGCTGCTGGCCGAGCGCTCGATGCGCCTGCACGGCTGGCTGCGCGACCAGCGCGTCGTCGCCGGGCTGGGCCGGCGCCTCGCCAACGAGATCTGCCACCGGGCGAGGCTGTCGCCGTTCGCCACGAGCGCCAAGCTCGACGACGACGCCGTCGACCGCCTGCACGCGGCGATCGGCGAGTGCCTGGCCGAGTCGCTGGCGGTCGAGCGGACCCGGTCGGACATGTCCTCGTCGAAGGAGCGGCCCGGCGCCGTCCACCACCGGACGGGCGAGCCCTGCCCCGTCTGCGGCGACACGGTCCGGGCCGTCGAGTACCGCAGCTACACGGTGAACTACTGCCCGACCTGCCAGACGGGCGGGAAGGTGCTGGCCGACAACACGACCAGCAAGTTCCTGAAGTAGCCCCCGGCCCGGCTCACCAGGCGACGGCGACCGGCGCCAGCACCGGCGCGGACGGGTCGCCGGTGACGACGAACGCCTCGAGCTCGTGGTCGCCGTCGTGGAACGCCCACGGCACGAGCAGGCCCTGCACGAGGAGGCCGTCGCCCTCGGGGTGGTCCTGCACCTCCCCCATGGCCGCGATCGTCCCGTCCAGCGCGAACGCCACCGTGGCCCCCGCCGGCAGGTCGGTCCCGGCCAGCAGCTCGAGCGGCAGCGGCTCGTCGGTGTCGATGCCGTCGAACCCGTCCGGCCAGGTGACGGTGACCGTAGCGTCGACCGGGTCGCCCGCCGCGTAGCGGTCGACCGGCTGGCCGATCGCGGCGCCGAACTCGGTGAGCCGCCACGCCCCGTCCGGGCCCTCGGCGGCCACGAAGTCGCTGGCCAGCATGCGCTCGAACATCGCCGCCGTCTCGATCTCGACGACGGGCGGGTCGCCGGAGGGCTCCTCGGGGTCGCCGTCGCCGTCGCCGTCGTAGGGCCAGGCCCAGGGCGTGACGTGGTCCGGGCGCTCGGCGGCGGCGGTGGGCGCGGGGACGCCGTCGACCTCCCACGGCAGGTCGATGCCGAGGATCGAGGCGATCGTGGGCACGACGTCGATCGACCGCACGTTGGCGTCGTCGACCGCCCCCGCGGTCTGGCCCGGCGCCTTGACGAGCAGCGGCGTCCACAGGATCTCGTGCTCGTTGCCCGCGACCAGCTCGCGCGTCGGGCGGAACGGCTGGAACGCCACCCCGTGGTCGCCGGCGACGACCACCAGCGCGTCGTCGTAGAGGTCCGCCTCCCGGAGCCGGTCGAGGAGCTGGCCGAGGAGGGCGTCGGCCGCCTGCACCTGGAGGACGTGGCGCTGGCGGGCGACGTCGATGCCCGC
>ERZ777003.386-NODE-386-length-88539-cov-19.129888_pt1 | contig 88539 bp, 93 predicted proteins | sample MGYA00374956_ERZ777003 | MGnify/ENA primary metagenome ERZ777003 (study PRJEB29302, sample SAMN06268252) | bioreactor metagenome | isolation source: Joint BioEnergy Institute, California, USA | place: USA:Joint BioEnergy Institute, California, USA | collected...
GCTCAAGCAGGCCGGTCAGATGCCCAGCCTGGTCATGTCCCTGCTCGGCTAACGCTCGCGCTCGGCGGGCCCGGTGACGCGCTCTCCAACCATCCCTCCCGGCACCGAGGCCCGCCCGTTTAAGCGTCCCCCCTTCAGAGTCGCCTTATCCAATCAATCGGACCCAACACGTCCGTCAAATGCAAAGGTGCAGTCATGGCATTGTCGATCCACACTAACTACGCGGCGCTGGTCACCCAGAACAGCCTGAACAAGGTCAACTCGGCGCTAACCATCAGCCAGCAGCGCCTGGGCACGGGCCTGCGCATCAACTCCGCCGCCGACGACGCCGCCGGCCTGCAGATCGCCACCCGCCTCAATGCCCAGAGCCGGGGCATGGCCGTGGCCATCCGCAACACCAACGACGCCATCTCCATGCTGCAGACCGCCGAGGGCGCCTTCCAGGAGATGACCGACATCCTGCTGCGCATGAAGGACTTGGCCACTCAGGGCGCCAACGGTACCAATAGCGCAAAGGATTTGGAGGCGCTGCAGGCCGAGTACGACGCGCTCGGCAAGGAGCTGCTGAACATCTTCAAGAACACCAAGTACGCGGGCGAGGGCCTGTTCAGCGACGGCGACGAAATCGATGTCTCGGTAGGTAAGTTCAGCGCCGCCGTGACCTTCCAGATCGGCGCCAGCAGCAGCGAGACCTTGGATTTCGACATCAGCGGGACTGGCACCAACGCACTGGTCGAGTTGGCTAACGCCTTGAGTACCGCCTCGGCAATCTTCGCCGATAACGGAGACGACCCGACCACGGTCGGCACCGAAATCGGTGCTGCTGCGACTCTTACCAATCTCACCGCCGCCCTGGATAAGGTCGGCAGCCTGCGCGCGCAGTTCGGCGCCGCCATCAACCGCCTCAACCACACCGCCAACAACCTGGCCAACATGAAGGACAACACCGACGTGGCCAAGGGGCGGATCACCGATGCCGACTTCGCCCTCGAGAGCGCCAACATGAGCAAGAACGCCATGCTCATGCAATCCGGCATCGCCATGCTCAAGCAGGCCGGTCAGATGCCCAGCTTGGTCATGTCCCTGCTGGGTTGATGACCCCACGCCGGCGAATTCCTCTTCGCCGCTCCCCGACGCCCCTGCCCGCAGGGGCGTCGTCGTTTCCGGCGTCCGGTGATCCTAGATCTGACTAGGAATATCCCTAGGCGACCGGAAAAAACTCCCCATTCCAATTTCAGTTCTCGCTGATACTCAGCGCCGACCGACATGCCCATGATGGTTGGCGCATCCGCACCCCATTAGCGGCCCGCTCTCGCGATCGACGGCGAGCCTCGGGCAAGCGATGCGCCGTCATGGCACCGGCCGAGCGATCGACCGGGGCATGAACGGAGACACAGGACAAACGCACCTCAGCGGCGAAGAATTTTGCTGTGACTAACGATCTAGCCCGCGACGCTGTGACGGGAATCCCGTGCTTGATACTCAAGACCGAGCATCCGGATTGGCGGGTTCGCTTCTATCCGTCGCTTTACCAGTTGCGACTGCGCAAAGGCGACAAGGAAGAAAAACTGGACTTGGGCTTCGCTGGCAGCCGTCTGCTCGAACGTCTGCTGGCGCAACCCGGCGAGCTGGTATCCCGCGAGGAGCTGCTGGCCTACGCCTGGCCGGAACGGGTGGTGAGCCAGGGCAGCCTCAATCAGCAAATCTATAACCTACGGCAGATCCTCGGCGACGAGCGCGAGCACCGAATCATCCAGACCGTGCCGCGCCGTGGCTATATGTTCAATCCGGCGTTCCTGGTGGAGCGGACGCGAGAGTGCTCCGTGCAAGAGGAGCGGCCGCAGGACACGGTCCAACCGCTTCCGCCGCCGCAACCGCGGCGCAGCGGCTGGCTGGTGCCGGCGCTAGCGTTCCTGGGCGGCGTCACCTTGGCGCTGGGCAGCAGCGGCCTGGTCTATCTGAGCCTGGCCGACGCGCGGCTGGTCAAAGCCGACGTCGACGGCGCCAACATGTACATCCTCTACGTCAACAAGACGCTGAAGCCGGCCTGGGAGCTGGCCAAGCGGCCGGAACGGCGGGACATCGCCCTCGACTGACTTCCCCTTTCCGACATCTTCGCCATTGCCCCGACCCCGGCGCATGCCGGGGTTTTTTTGCCATGCGGCGGCCTTCACTCCTCGACCAAGCGCAGCTTGCTGCCGTCGGTGGCGTAGTGAACCTGGGTGTAGCTCTCGCCGAATAGCTTGCGGTAGAGCTCCTCGGCCGATTCGGTCAACAACAGGATCTCGATGCGGCGGTTGACGCCGTGATAGGGATCTTCCGGGCGCAGCGGCATAACGTCCGCCTGCGCCGTCACTTGCAACACCGCCTGGGCCGGCAGTCCGGCCGCCACCATCACGCGGCGCGCCTCCTGGGCGCGGTCGCCGGAAAGGTGCCAGTTGTCGTAACGGGCGGTGGACCGATAGGGCGTGGCATCGGTGTGGCCGCTGATGATCAGTTTGTTGTCGACCCGCACCAGCACATGGGCCAGCGCCTCGAGCAGCTCCTTGAAGCGCGGATCGAGCACGGCGCTGCCGCGCTCGAACATGAAGCGCTGCGCGTCGTCCTTGATGAGAATCCGCAGCCCCTGCGGCACCACGTTCACTTCCAGATTGGCGAGGGCGCCGACTTCCAACGCCACCGTGCGCATGATCTGCGCCAACTGGCGCAACTCATCGGGCGAGCCGTAGCGCTTGACGCTGTCCTCCGCCTTCCGCTGCGGCACGGGCAGCTCCAGGCCTTCCATCTCCAGCGGCGTCCGGCTGGCGGCGTCGAACATGCCGACGTCGCCGTCCAGCGGCGTATCGCCGGCGCCCTCGTTGCGAGCCGCCTCGGTGTACTTGCCGACCGGCTGGACGATCCATAGCACCATGAACAGCGCCATCATCGCCAGGGTGAAGTCGGCAAACGCTACCTTCCAGGCGCCGCCTGGCTCTTCCTCGTGCCTCTTCTTGCCGCGGCGCTTGACGATGATCTCGCCGTCTTTGTCGGGCCGCCGCGTCCTCATGCGGCGTCCCTCTCCTGCTCGTATTGATTGACCCAGTTCTCGAGCTGTCTGAACGCCGGCTTGACGTCCTGTTCGATGAGCTTGCGGCCGGCGTCCACCGCCAGCAGCGCCGGCTTACCGGAGATGTGCGCCACCAGCACGGTACGGACGCACTCCAGCGCCGACAGCTCGGTCTTCACCCGCTGCGCCATGGCACTGCTGAGCGGCTCCATCAGGCAGTAGCAGAAGAAGATGCCTATGAAGGTGCCGACCAGCGCAGCGGCGACGTGATTGCCGACCTCGCTGATGGAGTCGCCGATGCTGCCCATGGTGATGATGATGCCCAGGATGGCGGCCAGGATGCCGAAGCCGGGCATGGACTCGCCAATCCGATGCAGCGAGCGCGACGGCTGGAGCAAGGCGTTTTCCATGGCGTCGAGCTCCTGCTCCAGGAAACTCTCCAGCTCATGGGCGCTGATCTTGCCCATCGCCATCAGACGGAAATTGTCGGCGATGAATGCCATCAGGTTCCTCTCCGCCAGGATCAGCGGATAGCGGCCGAACAGCTCGCTTTGCTCCGGCTCCTCGATGTGGGCATCGAGTGCCTTGAGGCCGCCGATCTCCACCATCTCCAGCAGCTCGTAAAGCAGCATGAGCAACTGGCGCTGGAACTCCTCGCCGCGGCGCTTGAAGACGAACACCCCCTTGACCTGGCGCCACATCTCCAGGAGCACCTCGGAGGGATTACCGATGATGAGGCTGCCCAACGCGGCGCCGACGACGACTACCATCTCCGCGGGCTGCCAGAGCACCCGCAGATCGCCGTTGGCCATGGCAAAGCCGCCGAGCACGCAAACCACGATGATCAGTGCGCCGAGTACCTTCTGCATGACGGCCGCATTACCCCTCTTTGCTCAAATGCCGGCAGGCCTTGGCCAGCGCCTGCTTGCTCAGCTGGCAGACCCGCGCGTCGCTGACTTCCAGCACCAGCGCGATCTCCTTCAGGCTCAGCTCGTACTGGTAGTAGAGCGTCAGCACCAACCGCTCGCGCTCGTCCAGACACGCCAACGCCTGCTCCAGCAGGCACTGCTGGAGTACCCGTTCCTCCAGCGACTCGGCGTCGTCGGCGAAAGCGTCGTACCCGTTCTGCAATAGCTCGTCCAGGCTCTCGATGGCCTCGGTGGCCTCGGCCTGCAAGAATTCGTGATATTCCGCCTCGCTCAGCCCGGTCTCGGCGCGGATCTCCTCGTCGGTGGGCGGGCGCCCCAGGCGCAGAGCGAGCATCCGCACCGCATCGCGCACCTTGTGCACTCGCTGGCGCAGCTGGCGCGGCCGCCAGTCGAGGCGGCGCAGCTCGTCGAGAATGGCGCCGCGGATGCGCAGCGCGGCGAAGCTGCCGAAATGCTCGTCCGGCTCGCCGTAACGGCGCAGGCACTCGAGCAGCCCCATCAACCCGATCTGCTCCATGTCCTCGCGGTCCAGCACCTGTCCAGCCTGCAGCGAGAGCTGGCCGACGATGCGCTTGACCAGAGGCAGGTACTGCATCATCCAGCGCTGCTCGGCGCCGGGCGGAAACACCGGCTGACGCAGTCCCGCGCAGCCGTCATCGATAGGGAGGTTGGCGGCCATGGAAGCTGGGTTCTACTGAACGAGGAACTTGCTGACCAGCACGTGCTTGAACGGCACGGCGACTTTCATACGGGCGAAGTCGGCGGCAAGCGCCGCCTCCAGACGCGTCTGCAGCTCGACCATCGGCAGCGAGCGCAGCTCCCGATACGTCAGCCCGGACAGATAGGCCACCACCGAGCTGCGCACCAGCGGCTCGACCTGGGCGAAGCTGCGCGACTTGTCGAGGCGCTCCGCCTGCAGCACCAGATCGAGCAGGAAATAATGCTCGCGCCCTTCGCCGGGGACGCTGACGACGATCTTCTCGACCGAGTAGAACTCGTACTCCACCTCGTCGGTCTCGGCGCTCTGCGGCGCGGCGGAGCGCTCCTGATCGTTCAGCACCGGTTGCAGCAGCCAGTAGTTCGCGGCCACGCCGGCCACGATGACCAGGATGTTGAGCGCGAGCAGCAGGACACCGAGTCTGGGCATCGACATACGCATACCATCAAGACATCAATTGACGTTTCCAGCGCACCCGACCGGCCGCGCTATACGGTCACCAGCACGCCGGTGCGGCGCTGCGCCGGGCGCCGGTCGCGGCCGGCGTCGGAGTCGGCCACGGCCGGCTCGACGTCGAGCGTCCACTGAGGGCGCTGCCGCCCCTGACCGTGCTGTCCGCGCTCGCCGTCGGCCGACACCTGCACGCTGACCTGAGTGAAGTGGCCGGTCAGCTCCTGACGCAGGCGTTCGCTGGTCTGCTGCAGCAGCCGAACCACGTCGGCGTGCGCCGCCGACAGCTGCACGTTCAGCCGGCCGCCTTCGTGGCTCAGCACGATCTCCAGGCTGCCCAGCTCGGGCGGATCGAGACGGATGGTGGTCTGCTGCGCGTCCCCGCGCAGCTGCAGCTCGACGTGGTCGCGCAGCGCCAGCAGCATCTGCTCGCCCCACTTCGCCTCCGGCGCCTGCAGCTTGAGCGTGTACTCCTGAGGGGTCGGCGCCGGCGCGGATTGCGGGCGCGGCGCGTCGACCGGAACGCCCTCCGTGGTGACGGCGGGCGCCGCCGCTGGCGTCGGCAGCGGCGCGGACGACGCCGTCGCCGAACGCGCCTGCTCCACCACCGGCTGGTCGGTCGATGCGGGTGTCGCCGCCACTGCCGGCGCCCACGCCGGGCGCGCCATGGCCACCGGTTCGCTCCACGGCGCATCGGCGGGAGCGAACGGCCGCGGCTCGCTCGCCACCGGCCGCGAGCCCGCGCCAACATCGTTCGGCAGCACGCTCGGCGCCGCCGCCTGCGCCGGCGGCTCCGCCTCCGCGGGGGAGGGCAGGGGACGCGACGGCCATTCGACCGCACGCGGCGCCGCCACCGGCGCCGACACCGTCGCCGGCGAAGGCGCGGGAGCGTCACCGGCGGCGGCGTCGGTCAGCGTCTTCGCCTCGACCACCGCCTGCCGCTGGCTTTCCATGCCCTGCAGCCATTGTTCGGCCAGCGGCTGCGCCGCGGGCGCCGGCGCGATCGCCGGCGGAACGGGGACCGGTTCCGTCGGCTGGGCATCGGCCTGTGGCGTGTCGGCATCCGCCTGGGCGGTCTGCGCGAACCGCTCGCCGAAGTCGGGCAGCGACGCGCCCAGGTTCGGCACCGCGCTTTGGAAACCGGCCGCCGGCGCCGCCGGAAGGGGCAGCGCGGGCGCGTCGGCCGCCGCAGCGGCCGGCGATATGGCGTTCGCCTGAATCATCCGCCGTCTCCCGACCACAATAGTTCGTTGCGCTGATAGGCCAACCGCCCCTCGGCGTACTGGAGATGGTTCAGCAGTCGAAGCCTGAGCCGCTCGCATTCCTCAGCGCAGGCCTGCAGCGCGCGGATGTGCAGCTGCTTGAGCCGGCGCTTGGCGCGCAGCACGTCGTCGTCCAGGCGCGGCCGCTCGGCGAGCACCTGCAACTGGGCGCGAATGGCCTGATCGACCCGGGCCATGGCGCCCCAATCCTTGGCCGTCAGCGCCTGTTCGAGCTGCTGATGCAGCGCCAGCAGGCGCCGGCGGTCATCGGCGGCGGGCTGCACTGACGCCCTCCCAGCCTTCGCGCAGGATGCCCAGCAGCTTCACGACCTCGTCCAGGTCCTCCAGCGACAGCGTGGCGCTGATGTCGGACAGCCGATAGATGCAGTAGTCGTACAGCCGCGCCAGGCCCTGCACCAGCTCGCCGCCGTTGTCGTAGTCGAGCGCGCTGCTCAAGCCGTTGAGAATGTTGATGCACTTCTCCACGGACCGGCCCTTCTGCTCGTAGCGCTTGTGCTCGATGTGGCCGCGCAGCCGCGCCAGCTCGTCGAGCAGCCCGTCGAACAGAATCAGCACCAGTTCGTAGGGGGACGCGGCGGCGGCGCGCGCCTCCAAGTCCACCAGACGGTAGTCGTCGTAGCCTTCGCTAAGGTTGTAAGCGCTCATCCAAACATACTCAGGGTCTGCTGCATGGCCTCCATGGTCTGCAGCATCGTGGTGTACTGGCGCAGGTAGCGGTTGTAGTAGCTCTCGTACTGCAGCTGCAGCGCATCGCTCTGCTCCCGCACCCGCTTCAGGCTCATATCCAGGCTATCGATGCGATTCTTCAGCAGTCCGTCGGCGCTGCTGGTGTAGCTGGTCAGCAGCTTGTCCAGCGAATCGATCAGGTTGTCCTTGCCGGTGAACAGCTTCTCGAAGCCCTCCGGATTGGCGGCGAGCGCCTTCTCGAAACGGGCGGTGTCGATGGTCAGCTTGCCGTTGCGGTCGGCGCTGATGCCGAAGTCGATCAGGCTCACCCCGCCGAAGCTGGTCCGCAGCAGCTGGTTGAGCCGGTTCTCGAGCGTGCTCACGGTGCTGTCGCCGGCCAGCGTGCCGCGACTGGAGGTCTCGCCGCCGCTGGCGGTGAGCTTGTCGATGGTGGTCATCAACGTGTTGAAGGCGTCGATGAAGCTCTGCGCCTTGCCTTTGGTGGCGCTCTCGTCGCGGCTGATCTCGATCGTCAGCGTCTGATCGGGCGACTCGTGCGCCTTGGTGAAGGTCAGGCTGACGCCGTCGATGATGTTGTCGAAGCGGTTGCTGGCGCTGGTGAGCTTGATCCCGTCTTGGCCGCCGAGATACACCTCGGCGTTACGCGCCGCGCTCAGCTCACGCCGGGCGGCGACGGCAGCGGCGAAATCGGCGTTGGTCCCGCTCACGCTCACGCCGATGGCGGCGTCCTCGCCGCTCTGCTCGGCGGACAGCACCAGCAGCACCTGGCCGTCGGCGCGTACCAGGCTGGCCCGCACGCCGGTGTTGTCAGCGTGGCCGTTGATCGCCTTCGCCAGCTCCTCGAGCGAGTTGCTGTCGTCGCCGTCGCTGTCGATAGCGGCCAGATCGATCGTGAACGACTCCCCACCCTGGGTCAGGGTCAAGGTGCCGGCGGTGCCGATCTTCTCGGGCGTCAGCCCCTCCAACGCGACCTGATGGGCGCTGGCGAGCTGCTTGACGTAGAACTGATAGCGGCCCTCGGCAGCGTTGGTGCCGACGGTGGCGGTGGCGTAGCCCTCGGCGCTGAAGGTGGCGCGGTTCACCAGCATGCCGGCGCCGCCGGTCTTGAGGCCGCGCACCGACGAGGCGAAGGTGCTGAGGGCGCTGCGCAGCGAGTTGAGCGCATCGCGCTGGGCCTGGTAGTTGGACTGGCTACGCTGCAGGCGGGTCTGCGTCCCCTGCACTTCGTAGGTCGCCAACTGCATCGCCATTTGATGGGCGTAATCGGTATCGATGGCCATAGAGACTCCTCGCTGCTCGTTTGCAAGGCAAAACCGATGCCAGTCGCGAAAACGCCGCCAATGCTTGCGTTTCGCGGTTCGCCCGGCAGAAAGGGAACTTCCGCCCGCCCCGAGAGCGGCGCTAAGGGGAAACGCCGCTTCCGCCTCGCCGGGCACGCTCTAACGCAGGAAACAAGCGACACGACGCCGGCTCCGCTTAAGAAGACGGAGCGCGCGGGATACACCGACGATGGGAAACTAGGGAACGAAACCGAGACGGAGGGGATCAGTACGCCGGCGGCGCGTAAAGCGGCGCATCGCCGCCGAGCAGCTGCTGGAGGATGTCGTGCTGCATGGCCAGCAAGCGGCCGTTGCGCTCGTTCAGCTGGCTGCACTCGGCGGCCAGGGTGCCGAGCTGCTGCCAGGCTTGCCGCAGCGTCTCGCGCCGCGGCGGCGGACAGCTGGCCAACAGCCGCTGCATGCCGCCGGCATCGGCCGCGCAACCGAAAGCCCGCAGGATCTTGCTGCGGCGCTCCGCCCGCGCGCGGGCGGCATCGATCAGCGCCGTGATCTGCGGGTTGACCTCTTCGATACGCCGCAGCTCGCGCGCCAGCAACGCCTGGTACAGCGTCTGCAGCAGCTCGCGCAGGCGCTGGTAATCGTCGCGATCGCGCTGGATGTCGTCGCCGACCGCCCGCAGCAGCGCTTCGCGCTTGTTCACGCGCCGTTTCCGCGATGGAAAGCGAGGATGGCGGCGGCGAGCTTGGCCGGGTCGGTAGAGATCTCGCCCCGCTGCAGGGCTTGCTTGATGGCCTGCACCTTGGCCATGTCCACTTCGGGCATGGCCCGCAGCGCCGCCTGCATACGCTCCAGCGGCAGATCGCCGGTCGTCGCGACCGCCCCGGCCGGGCTCTGGGCGGACTCGGCGGCCTTGCCGCCGCGGGCCGCGCCGGTGCTCTCGACCAGCGTCACGACGGGCTTGGAGTATCTGCTGATTTCCATGATCACGTCCGATTCGAAAGCGCTCCGAGCCCGTTACCGAAACAGGCTCGCCACGGACAGACAGGCGACCGCTGCCGAGGAAAAGTTAAACCTCAGGGCTGCTGACCGCGCCACCAGGTCTGCGCAGCCAGACCATCCTGAAGCTTCTGCTCCTGACGCGCAAGCAGCTGCTGCCACTCGGCTAGCTTGGCGTCGATCACCTGCTGGACCAGTCGCTCGCTGCGCATGGCCTGCTGCAGCTCGCGCTGGATGCGCGCCAGCGCCTGTTCGGCCACCGCCAGCTCGCGCCGCTGCAGCTCCATCATCTTATACAGCGTCGCTTTGTACCGTTGTTGGTTGTCGCGCTGCAGCGGGGTGTTGGCCGGCACCGTGAACTCGCACAACCGGCCCAGGCCGGCGATGTTGTTGCGATAGCGCTGGCAGAGACTCTGCTGGTAGCGAATCTGGCCGAGCAATTGCCGCACCTTGCTGCCGCGCAACCCGGCCAGGCGATTCAGGGCTTCGATCTGCTGCTTCATGACGCCTTCACCAGGGATAGCAGCGCGGCGACGCTGGCTTGGAACTCGGCGCTTTCGTTGACGTCCTGGCGCAGGAAGCGCTGGATGGCGGGCGCCATCTGCACCGCACGGTCGGTCTTGGGATCGGCCCCCGGCATGTAGCCGCCCAGAGGAATCAAATCCTTGACGGACTCGTAGGCGCTGTGCAGCTCTTTGAGCTGGCGCGCGGCGGCGAGCTGCGCCGGCTGCACCACCTGGCTCATGCAGCGGCTGACCGAGGCGGCGATGTCGATGGCCGGATAGTGCCCGGCCTCGGCCAGACGGCGGGAGAGCACGATATGGCCGTCGAGGATGGCGCGGGCGCAATCGACGATCGGATCCTGCTGGTCGTCGCCCTCGGCCAGCACGGTATAGAGAGCGCTCAGGCTGCCGTGCTCGTTCTCGCCGTTGCCGGCGCTCTCCACCAGCTCCGGCAGCAGGCCGAACACCGACGGCGGGTAGCCCTTGGTGGCCGGCGGCTCGCCCAGCGCCAGCGCGATCTCGCGCTGCGCCATAGCGTAGCGGGTGAGCGAATCCATCAGCAGCAGCACGTCCTTGCCGCGATCGCGGAAGTAGGCGGCGATGGTGTGGCAGAGCTCGGCGGCGCGCAGCCGCATCAACGGCGACTCGTTGGCCGGCGCGGCCACCACCACGGCCTTGCGCAGCCCCTCCGGACCGAGCGAGTGGTAGATGAATTCCTGCACCTCGCGGCCGCGCTCGCCGATCAGGCCCACAACCACCACGTCGGCCTTGGTGTTGCGGGTGATCATGCCCAGCAGCACGCTCTTGCCCACGCCACTGCCGGCGAACAAGCCGACCCGCTGCCCCTTGCCCAGGGTGAGCAGGGTATTGATGGCGCGCACCCCGACGTCCAGCGGCTCGCTGACCGGCTTGCGCTGCAGCGGGTTGATGGCGGGCGGCTGCGGCGGCAGCGGGTCCTTGCCGCCGAGCTTGCCGCGCCCGTCCAGCGGCTCGCCTAGGCCGTTGACCACCCGCCCCAGCCAGGAATCGTCGATGCGCAGCCCCACTTCCTCGGAAATCGGGAAAACGCGCGCGCCGGCGGTCAGGCCCACCGGCTTCTTGAAGGGCATGAGGTAGGTGATGTCGCGGTTGAAGCCGACCACCTGCGTTTCCAGCTTGCCGCCGTCCGCGGTTTCCACGTAGCAGCGCTCACCGGTGCTGCGCTGGCACCCCAGACTCTCCAGCAGCAGCCCGCTGACCCGCACCAGGCGGCCGCTGACCCGCGCCAGCTGCACGTTCTCCAGCGAGCGCAGCGCCTCGTCGAGCCGGAAGTTCTCGCGCAGCAGGCCCATGGTCGCTTAGGCCCCCACCGTCTTGAGGTGGCTGGCGAGCGTTTCCATGCAGGCCTCCAGCCGCTGCTGGCAGCCGATGTCGGCCTCGGCGTGGGCGGTGATCACCCGGCACTCGCCCAAGGCCAGACGCTCGTCGGGCACCAGTCGCCAGGCGGCGGCGCGCTCCGGCGCCAATTCCTTGATGCGGGCGCACTCCTCGGGATTGAGCAGGATGCGCACGTCCTCCTCGCCACCGGGCATAGCCGCCAACGCCTCCTCGGCCAGCGCCATCAGCTGCGTCGGGTGCAGGGTCAGCTCGCAGCGGATCACCTGCTTGGCGACCTTCTTCACCAGTTCGAGCAACTCCTCGCGGCGCGCCGCTTCGAGCTCGCGCTGAAACTCGTGAAACTGCTCGATCACCCGCTCCAGCGCGCGGGAGCTCTGCTCGAACTGCGCCAGCCCGCGGGTCCGGCCTTCCTCCAGCCCCTGGCGCAGCCCTTCCTGGCGGCCGTGCTCGAAGCCTTCCTGCCGCCCGGCTTCCCGTCCCTGCTGCAGACCTTCCTGGTAGCCGCGGTCCATGCCCTGCTCGAAGCCCTCGGCCACGGCGCGCTGCAGCGCCGCCGCGTCGCCGGCGAAATCGCCGGCCGCGGCCGCAACCGCGCTGCCGCTGCGCGGCGGGAAGCGGAATGGCCGCCAGCTGCGGCCGGCTCCTCGGATGATCTTGACCGTCATGGGAACGCGCTCATTCCACCGTCTGCTCACGGAACAGCTGCAGCTGGATCTCGCCGTTGGCGACCATCTCGCGCACCACGGCCATGATGTCCCTGCGCACCTGCTCGACACGGCTGACCGGCACCGGCCCCTGACGCCGGCTCAAGGTCTCCATCTGCTGCGCCTGGCGCTTGGGCAGGGCGGAACGGATGGCCTTGATCAGCTCCGGCTCGGCGCCCTTCAGCGCCACCACCCATTCGTCGAGCGGAATGGCGTCGAGCAGCGTCTGCAGCACCTCTTGGCTCTGCCGCGAGAGGATGAAGAAGTCGTACATCTGGTCTTCGATGGTATTGACCAGCTCGGGGTTGCGAGCGCGCAGCAGCTCGAACATCTGCTCGCGGTCGCCCTTGTAGCGGTTGAGGATGTCCGCCACCTGCTTCACGCCGCGCACCTGCGAGCCCTGGGTGGTCAGCACCTTGAGGCAGCGGTCGATCAACTGCTCCAGCTCGCGGATCACCTCACCGTTCACTTCGCTGAGGTTGGCGATGCGATACAGCAGCTCGTCCTGGCGTTCCGGCGGCATGCACTCGAGCACATCGGTGGCCATGCCGGGCGGCAGGAAGGCGAGGAACACCGCCTGCATCTGCACGTGCTCCTTGGCCAGGAAAGCGGCGAACTGCTTGGGATCCAGCCACTCCATCTTGGCCATCTTGGCGCGGATTTCCTCGCCGTAGATGCTGTCGAGCAGGCTGCGGGTGATCTCGTTGCCCAGCGCCTTGCTGAGCATGCCGCTCAGGTAGGCGCGCGAGGCGCCGCGGATGCTGCTCTGCTCCTTGTAGTCCTCGAAGAAGCGGTTGATCACTTCCGAGACCGTGGTCAGCTTGACGTTGCTCAGCCTCGCCATGGCCTGGCTGAGGCTGATGATCTCCTCGCGGGAGAAATGCTTGAGCACGTTGGCGGAGATTTCGTCGCCCATGCTCAGCAGCAGGATCGCGGCCTGCTCCAGCGAGCTGACCGAGCGCATCTGCGCCAAGCGCGGCCGCAGCTCCTTGGCGAGCGGTTTGCCGTCGTTGCTAACCGACTGGGGTGAGGTCTCTTTCATTGCGGCCTATCCAGTGCTTGATCACTTCCGAAACGCGCTCGGGATCGTTCTTGGCCAGCATCTGCAGGTGTTCGATCTGCTTCTCCAGCCCCGAACCCGGGCCCGGCAGATGGATCTCGGACAAGGGATTGTGCTCGCTGAACACGGACGGGCGCCCGCTCGCTTCCTCCGTCGCGCCGGCCGTCAGGGCCGGCAAGCGCTCACCGCCGCTCAAGGCCGGCTGGCCGTGGCCACCCTCCAGCGCACCCACCATCGGCCGCGGATCGCGCTGGGTGAGGTGGCGCACCGCCGGCCGCACCACCAACAGCAGCAGTAGCACGCTGACCAGGCCGCCCAATCCGAGCTTGATCAGGTTGTGGACTTCGCGGTTCTGCCACCACGGCAGCGGCGGCTCCTCCACCACGGCCGGCGGCGCGAACGGGAAGACGCTGATCGTGAGCAGGTCGCCGCGCTCCGGATTGAGGCCCACAGCGCTGCGTATCACGGCCTCCAGCTCGGCGCGCGCCTGGTCGGTCCAGCCGCCGGGCGGGGCGGCATTGGCGTTGAGCACCACCGCCACGCTCTGCTGGCGCAGCTGAAACCCCGGGAAGGTCACGTGGGTGACGCTCTGGTCGTAATCGAGCTGGCGAGTGGTTTCGTTGCGGCTGGAGGTCGCCGCCGATTGCTGCTCGGGGCGAGCGCCGGCCGGGGCGGGCGGGGTCGGCCGGTTGCTCAGCGAACCGGGCACGCCCAGCGCGATCTGGTCGACGGCGCTTTCGTTGCGCTGGGTCTCGCGGCGCAGCCGCGGCGACTCACCGAAGGTCTGGATGGTCTGTTCCTTGCGGCTGAAATCGATGTCGGCCGCCACGCTGATGCGGTAGTTGCCTTTGCCGACGATGGGCGCGAGCACTTCCTCGATGTTGGCCGCGGCCTTCTTCTGGTACTCGTCCACCGCCTGCCAGTTCTGCGCGGCGCCGGCGGAGGCGGTGACGCTGCGCGACAGCAGCGTGCCGTACTGATCGACCACGCTGACGTCTTCCGGCTTGAGCTGCGGCACGCTGTTGGCGACCAGATTGACGATGGCGCCGACCTGCTCGGGCTGGAGCTTGTAGCCCGGTGCCAGCTGCACCAGCACCGAGGCCTTGGCGGGCCCCCGCGAGCTGACCACGAACGAGTTGCTGTCCTCGATCGCCAGGTGCACGCGCGCCTGCTCCACACCCTTGAGCGACATCACGGTGCGCGCCAGCTCACCTTCGAGACTGCGCTTGAGGCGGACGTTCTGCACGAACTGGCTGGTGCCCAGCGGCTGCTCGCGGTCGAACAGCTCGTAGCCGAGCGGCAGCGCCACTTTGACGCCTTTGGCGGCGAGCAGCATGCGCGCGCGCGCCAGCTCCGATTCCGGCACCAGCACCTGGCCGCTCTGCGGATGCACGCGATAGCGCACGCCCTCGGCGTCCAGCACCTGCATCACCTCGGCGGCGGGGAAGGCCTCGCCGGCGCCGTACAGCGGCTGCATGGCCTGGTTGTCACGCCAGAGATAGAACACCACCGCCAGCGCCAGTAGCGCCGCCGCGCCGGCCATGGTGAGCAGGGCCAGCCGGGAGTCGAATTTCAGGCCGTCCAGCGACGGCAATTTGAGTTTACCGGTTTGCACCACCGTGGCCCCGCCCCGCTGCCGCCTAGATAGGCATCTTCATGATGTCGTCGAATGCGGTCGCCAGCTTGTTGCGCACCTGCAACAACGCCGAGAAGGACACGCTCGCCTTCTGGCTTTCGATCATGGCGCCGACCAGATCGGTGCTGCGGCCGCTGTCGACCGCGGCCATCGCGGCGCTGGCGCGGTGCTGATCGGCGTCGACCGAGCGCAGCACCTCGGCGAACGTCGCGCCGATGCTGCCGGTGCCGGTGCCGGTGCCGGCACCGTCGATGGCAGCCGGGCTGACGCGGCCCTCGGCGATCACGGCGAACTGCTGCATTCGAGCCAGCATGCTCTGCTGAGCGTCGATGATGGATTTCATCGCGAACTCGCTTCCCTGACGGCGGTTAGAAGTTCAGATTGAGGCCCTGCTCGCGCATCGCCTTGAGGCGGTAGCGCAGCGCGCGCGGCGTCATGCCCAGGCTGGCGGCGGCCTTGCCTTTGTGTCCGTCGCAGCGGCGTATGACGTCGATGACGTGCTGATACTCGGCCCACTTGCCGCGATCGCGCAGCGCCGCCTTGCCGTCGGCGGGCAACGGCGGCAGGGGGCTGCTCTCGACCCCGGCCGGCGCCGGCGGCGGCTCCAGCCCCAGGTCCTGCGGCTGGATGTAAAGCCCGTTGCGCAGCACCAGCGCGCGCTGCACCCGGTTCTCCAGCTCGCGCACGTTGCCGGGCCAGTCGTGCCGCAGCAGCGCCTGGCAAGCCTGTTCGGTGAGCAGCTCCTGGTGCGCCTCCTGCGGCGCGTACTTGCGGGTAAAGCGGCGCGCCAACGGCAGGATGTCCTCCTTGCGCTCGCGCAGCGGACTGATATGCAGCGGCAACACGTCGAGCCGGAACAGCAGGTCGGCGCGGAACCGGCCTTCCGCCACTTCCTGCTGCAGATCGCGGTTGGTGGCGGCGATGATGCGCACGTCCAGGTCGATCTCGCGACGGCCGCCGAGCCGCTCCACCTTCTGCTCCTGCAGCACCCGCAGCAGCTTGGCCTGCAGCTCCAGCGGCATCTCGCCGATCTCGTCCAGCAGCAGGGTGCCGCCGTTGGCCAGCTCGAACTTGCCGGGCTGGGACGTGACCGCGCCGGTGAATGCGCCCTTCTCGTGGCCGAACAGGATCGACTCCAGCATGGGGGCGGGGATCGCCGCGCAGTTGACGGCGACGAACGGCGCGTCCGGACCGGCGGAGAAGCGGTGGATGTAGCGCGCCATCAACTCCTTGCCGGTGCCGGTTTCGCCGGTGATCAGGATCGGCGCGCGGGTCAACGCCACGCGCTGCGCCAGCGCCAACAGCCGGCGCCCGGCACGGGAGCGGGCCACGAAGAACTCTTCGGCGGCGCCGATACACTCCTGGCGCCGCAGCAGCGCGCCCAGCTGGGTTTCGCTGAACGGCGACAGCAGGTAATCAATACAGCCTAGCTCGAGCAGCGTTACCGCCTTTTCCTGATCGGCATATTCGACGATGGGGACAACGCTGGCATCGCCGGATTCGGCCACCAGCTCTCCCACCTTGACGTACAGCTTTTCGGAGGAAACGCTACCGATGAAAAAGAAAACCAATGCGGCACTATTCAGAACGTATTTATCGATACGATCCGAGCCTGAATAGGTCGCAACTTCGCAACCTTCCTTCCGCAGCCCCTCGCACAGCAACGGATAGGTCTGCTCGTCGCCGTTGGCGATCACGACGACGACCTTAGGTGTAGCCGATTCGCTACACTGTTCGCGGGACGAGTTGCTCATTGTCCGACTCATAGCTCTCAACTTCAGCACCCGTTCTCCGAACAGGCCGCGCCTTCCGGTGCGTAACCACGCGGCGCTGCCGTCCCATGCGGAAGTCCCTAGCGCTTAAGGAAGCGTTGGTCTTGGCCGTCTTGTCCGTTCCGTGAGGGCCACCCGGCTCCCTTACTTCAGAGCCGCCGCCAAGACTACACGGGTGTCGCCAACACGCGACTACCGGTTTCCTCAAAAGCGATCAAAAGTCATCAAACCGTTGTGACGGCGCGGTTTTGACAGCTTTTGATTTAAGTGGCGGCCATCGCCGCCGTTAGACTCATCGCCGCGATACAACGCCCTTGCCGATAGCGCGAGGGCCGATAGGCACAACCCTCTCACGTTGACCGTTCCAGGGACGCTGGCCAAGCCGTACATGGACAGGACCACCGAGCGCCACAGCTAGAACATGACCGGGAACTCGAAAGTCCATCACCAGGTGCCACCCGAGCGGATCACCGTGTTGAAGCCGCATAAGCTGGGTCGGCATTGCCACAAAATCCCACATCACATCAAGGATATTACGCGGCGAAATCCCAGACCCATCGTTGACTATTTCCTGCGAAGCTACCGCATCAACATCGAGCTCAATGCGGTATCCGTGCACGAGCAGCCGCCACGCGACCCCGACCTTATTTATATGTCCCCGCTGGGCAAGGTCGGCTTTTCCATCGACCGCTTACTGCTCAACGAAACCATCGAGTGCTATTACGGCGGCACCGTCTATTCGCTGGAAAGCGCACCGCCCATAAGCGCCTCCGAACAACGGATGCGCGACCGACTGGGCAAAGACATCATCGATCTATTCGCCCGGACCATGCTGGCCGGCGACACGTTCGGCGAACTTGTCGCCCATCAGAGCGATTACCAGGAAATCGCTTGGGAATACGTGGCGGAGCTGGCTTACACCAGCCATACGTCCGGCATTCGGTCCTCGATCCTGATCTACCTGGACAGCGATCTGGTGGACGCGCTGACCGCGCGGCTGAGCCCGCCGCAGCAGACCCACGCCGAAGGCGACCCGCTGGAGGTCATCAGCCAGCTGCCGGTGCGGCTGGACTGCGTGATTGCGGCCGTGGAAATGCCCTTGGAACAGGTGCTGAAGCTGCAGCTCAACGACATCCTGCTGGTGCGGCCCCTCGAGCGCTACGAGGTCCGGATCAATCGCCAGAAGCTGTTCCGCGGCACGATCTTCGAAGAAGACGGGGCGCTCTTCCTGACCTCACTGGAAAGCACGACATCGCCATGAACGCTCTCACCGACAACGAACTCGACAGTCTCATCGACGAGGCCGAGCTGGCGGCGCTGGATGAGCCGACCGCCGAACCGCGGGTCGAAACACCCCCCAAGCGGGATCTGAGCTTCTTCGGCAAGATCCCGGTGCAAGTCACCCTGGAAGTGGCTTCCACCGAGATCCCTCTGCGGGATCTGATGGAGGTCGATGGCAACAGCGTGATCATGCTCGACAAGCAAGCCGGCGAGCCGCTGGACGTGAAAGTCAACGGCACGCTGTTCGCCAAGGCCGAGGTGGTGGTGATGAACGGCAACTACGGCCTGCGCATCGTGCAGTTCTGCGGCAACCGGCTCAACGATCTGACGACATGACCAGCCGCCGCGCTCTGGCCGCGCTCGCGCTCGCCCTGCTCGGCCTGGCGCCGCTGGCCGCTCAGGCGGCCGGCGGCGACATCACGCTGTTCAACATCGACGATACTGGCGAGGGTCAGGAGTTCAGCGTCAAGCTGCAGATTCTGATCCTCATGACCTTGCTCGGCCTGCTGCCGGCGATGCTGATGATGATGACCTGCTTCACCCGCTTCATCATCGTCCTGGCCATCCTGCGGCAAGCGGTGGGCCTGCAGCAGAGCCCGCCCAACAACGTGCTGATCGGCATCTCGCTGATCCTGACGCTGCTGGTGATGCGCCCGGTCTGGCAGGACATCCACGACCGCGCCTACCAGCCGTTCCAGAACGACGAGATCACCCTGCAGCAGGCGCTGGGCACCGCCAAGGACAGCCTGGCCGGCTTCATGCTGGCGCAGACCAATCGCACCTCGCTGCAGACCATGGTGTCGCTAGCCGGCGAGGAGATGCCGGCCGATCTGGAGCAGCTGGATTTCTCGTTGCTGCTGCCGGCGTTCGTGCTGAGCGAGCTTAAGACCGCCTTCCAGCTCGGCTTCATGATCTTCATGCCGTTCCTGGTCATCGACCTGGTGGTGGCGAGCGTGCTGATGGCGATGGGCATGATGATGCTCTCGCCGATGATGATCTCACTGCCGTTCAAGCTGATGGTGTTCGTACTGGTGGACGGCTGGACGCTGCTCATGACGACCCTGGTCGGCAGCATCCAGAGCTACTGAGGAAGGCCCGATGTTCACGCCCGACGCCGCCGTCGACATCGTCGCCAACGCCGTCTACGTCACCGCGCTGATCGTGTGCGTGCTGATCGTGCCCAGCCTGCTGGGCGGTCTGCTGATCAGCATTTTCCAGGCGGCCACCCAGATCAACGAGCAGATGCTGAGCTTTCTGCCGCGCCTGCTGATCACCCTGGCGATGCTGGTGATCGCCGGCCCATGGATTCTGCGCACACTCTGCGACCTGTTCCTCGAACTCTTCAGGCAGGCAAGCAGCCTGGTCGGGTAGACCATGAGCGAACCGGTGATGCAGGTGGGCCAGTACCTGCAGTGGCTGACGAACCACTGGTGGCCGTTCTGCCGGATCATGGCCGTGCTCGCCCTGGCGCCGCTGTTCAACTACCGGGCGCTGCCGCTGCGCGTGCGCGTGCTGCTCGCCCTGGGCCTGACGCTGGCGCTGGGCCGCGCCCTGCCGCAGCCGCCGGCGGTCGATCCGCTGTCGCTGCAGGGCGTGGTCATGACGCTGGAGCAGATCGCCTTCGGGCTGCTGCTGGGGCTGGCGCTGCAGCTGGTGTTCGCCGCGTTCACGCTGGTCGGCGCCGTGGTCTCGACCCAAATGGGCCTGAGCATGGCGATGCTCAACGACCCCGTGAACGGCGTGTCGTCGTCACCGATCCTCTACCAGATCTATTTCGTGCTGCTCGCCTTCCTGTTCTTCGCCAGCGACGTCCACCTGGTGACGGTGAGCGTGCTCTACCAGAGCTTCGTGCATTGGCCGCTCGGCAGCGGGCTGCACTACGCGGGCATGGGCATGCTGCTGCAGTCGTTCGCCTGGGTGTTCGCGGCGGCGACGCTGATCGCCGTGCCGATGATGTTCTGCATGATGCTGGTGCAGTTCTGCTTCGGCCTGCTGAACCGGATCTCGCCGGCGATGAACCTGTTCTCGCTGGGTTTCCCGTCGACCATCGTCAGCGGTCTGCTGCTGATTCCCTTCACGCTGCCGAACGTCTCGGAGAACTACCTCAACCTGACGCGGCAATTGCTCGACGGCATTGCCGTGATGCTGCGGAACGGGCATGGCTGAGCACGACAGCACTCAGGACAAGACCGAAGAGCCATCCGAGCACAAGCTCCGCAAGAGCCGCGAGGAAGGGCAGGTGGCGCGCTCGCGCGACGTCGCCACCACCATGTCGCTGCTGGTGACGCTGCTACTGCTCAAGCTCGCCGCCGATCATTTCTTCGCCGGACTGCGCGACAGCTTCGCCTACGCCTACATCGACTTCGGCAGCAGCGAGATCGGCCTGGATGATCTGCGGCCGATCCTGCTGCACAACCTGCTGACCTTCATGGTGATCCTGCTGCCGCTGCTGGTCTCGCCGGTGCTGGTGGTGCTGGCCGCCCTCATCCCCGGCGGCTGGACCTTCGCCTCGAAGAACTTCACGCCGCGGCTGGAGAAGCTCGACCCCATCCGCGGCCTCAAGCGCATGGTGTCGCTGCAGAACTGGACCGAGCTGCTCAAATCCCTGCTCAAGATCACCGTGCTGGTGACCGTGGTGGTCTGGCAAATCGCCTACGCCGTGCCGCAGCTGCTGGCCCTGCAGCGCGGCGCGGTTCACCAGGCCATCGCCGGCGCCTTCACGCTGACCTTCAACCTGGCGCTGAGCCTGTTGCTGGTGTTCGTGCTGTTCTCGGTGATCGACATCCCGCTGCAGCGCTTCCTGTTCCGCAAGCAGATGCGCATGACCAAGCAGGAGCGCAAGGAAGAGCACAAGCAGCACGAAGGCCGGCCCGAGGTCAAAGCGCGCATCAAGCAGCTGCAGCGGCAGCTGCTGCAACGGCAGATCAAGAAGGTGCTCAGGGATGCCGACGTGGTGGTGGTCAACCCCCAGCACTACGCGGTGGCGCTCAAATACGACCCCAAGAAGGCGCAAGCCCCGTACGTGCTCGCCAAGGGCACCGACGAAATCGCCCTGTACATCCGCCAGATGGCCCAGGAGTACCGGCTCGAAGTGCTCGAGCTGCCGCCGCTGGCGCGGGCCATCTACTACAGCACCCGGGTCAATCAGCAGATCCCGACGGCGCTGTATGCCGCCGTGGCCCACGTGCTCAGTTACGTCGTCCAGCTCAAGGCCTGGCGCGCGGGCCGCCGCCGCAGCCGGCCGCGACTGGCCGCCAACCTTCCCATTCCCGACGCCCTGGCCAACCGAGGCTGATCATGAGCGTAGTGCAGCAGTTGATCGCTACCTTCCGCAGCGGCCGGATCGGCATTCCGGTGCTGATCCTCTCCGTCCTGGCGATGATCATCCTGCCACTGCCGCCGCTGCTACTGGACGTGCTGTTCACCTTCAACATCGCCCTGGCGGTGCTGGTGCTGGTGACCAGCGTGTCGTCGCGCAGCCCGATGGACTTCGCGCTGTTCCCGACGGTGATCCTGGTCACCACCCTGCTGCGGCTGAGCCTCAACGTCGCCTCCACCCGCGTGGTGCTGCTCGACGGCCACACCGGCACCGCTGCCGCCGGTAAGGTGATCGAGGCCTTCGGTCACGTGGTGATCGGCGGCAACGTCATCGTCGGCCTGGTGGTGTTCGTGATCCTCACGATCATCAACTTCATCGTCATCACCAAGGGCAGCGAGCGCATCTCCGAGGTCACCGCACGCTTCACGCTGGACGCGCTACCCGGCAAGCAGATGGCGATCGACGCCGACCTCAACGCCGGCCTCATCAATCAGGAGGAAGCCAAGGCCCGCCGCCGCGAGATCGCCCGGGAGGCCGACTTCTACGGCGCCATGGACGGTGCGTCGAAGTTCGTGCGCGGCGACGCCATCGCCGGCATCTTGATCCTGCTGATCAACCTGTTCGGCGGCCTGGCCATCGGCGTGTTCGTGCATGACCTGCCGGCCAGCGAAGCGTTCAAGCTGTTCGCCCTGCTGACCATCGGCGACGGCCTGGTGGCGCAGATCCCGGCGCTGCTGCTGGCCACCGCCGCGGCCGTCATCGTCACCCGCGTCAACGAAGCGGCCGACATCACCAACCAGGTGCGGCGCCAGCTGCTGGCCTCGCCAGCCACGCTCTACACCGTCGCTGGCATCCTCACCGTGCTCGGCCTGGTGCCGGGCATGCCGCACCTCGCTTTCCTCGGCTTCGCCGGGCTGATCGCCTTCGTCGGCTGGCGGCTGTCGCGGCACCCGGCGGCGAACGAGGCCTCGGAGCTGGAGCAGACCGAGGCGCTCGCCAAAACCATGGAGCAGGAGCGCGCGCTCGGTACCCTGAGCTGGGACGACATCCCGCCGGTGGAACCGCTGTCGCTGTCGTTGGGCTATAAGCTGGTCGGGCTGGTGAGCGAGGCCTCCGGCGCGCCGCTCACCCAGCGGGTGCGGGGCGTGCGCCAGACGCTGTCCGAGCAGTTCGGCTTCCTGCTGCCGGAGGTGCGCATCCGCGACAGCCTGCGGCTGAAGGCGTCGCAGTACGCCATCTACATCGACGGCGAAAAGGTCGACGGCGCGGAGCTGCACGCCGACCGGCTGATGGCCATTCCCTCGGCCGAGGTCTACGGCGAGCTGGACGGCATCCTGGGCACCGACCCGGCCTATCGCGTGCAAGTGGTGTGGATCATGCCGGAGGACAAGCCCAAGGCGCTCAACCTCGGCTACCAGGTGGTCGATTGCGCCGGCGTGATCGCCACCCACCTGAACAAGGTGATTCGCGAGCATCTGCCGGAGATCTTCAAGCACGACGACGTCGATCAGCTCATGCGCCGTCTGAGCGCGCTGGCGCCGAAGCTGGCCGACAGCGTCAAGGCCCAGGTGCCGTACACCCTGCAGCACCGCGTCTATCGCTATCTGTTGCAAGAGCAGACGCCGCTGCGCGACATCGTCACCATCGCCACCACGCTGCTGGAGAGCAGCGAGGCCACCAAGGACCCGATCCTGCTGGCCTCGGACGTGCGCTTCGCGCTGCGCCGGAGCATCGTCGCCGCCATCGCCGGCGACCGCCGCGAGCTCGCCGTGTTCGTGCTGGAGAACGCCCTGGAGAACACCCTGCTCAACGCCCTGGCCATCGCCCAGCAGGCCGGGCCGGTGAGCCTGGACAGCATTCCGGTGGAGCCCAGCCTGCTCAACCAGCTGCAGGGCGCCATGCCGGCGGTGAAGGAGAAGCTACGCCAGGCCGGCCACCCGCCCATCCTGACCGTGATCCCGCAGCTGCGGCCACTGCTGGCCCGCTACGCGCGCGTGTTCAGCCCAGGACTGCACGTGCTGTCGCAGAACGAGATCCCGGACAACGTCAGCGTGTCCATCGTCGGTACCTTAGGTTGAGCGCGGCCAGCGCCGGGCGATCATGTGCGCCACTAGCTTGGTGAATTCCTCCGAGGGCCGGTCCAGCTGGCAGCCGATCATGAAGCTCTGCCGCAGCGAGTCGCGCCGCGACCAGCGGCAGATCACCGAAATGTCTACCCAGCGCTCGCGGTCGTCGGCTTCCGGCACATGCAGCCGGATGTCGTAGCAGGCACCGATCGCCAGCGGCTGCGGCGCCACCAGCCGCAACCCGCCCACCGAGATGTCAGCGACATGCCCCATCGGGTCGCCGCTGAGACGGTTGCTGACTCGGATGGCGGCCAGGTGACGAAAAGCAAAACGCCGGTGCTGACGCATGACATCGCCTCGCTCGGTCGACTCCAGACACGCCGCGGCGGCACTCCAAGCCGGCACCGCGCGGCTCCCCACCGGGGTATAGCGACCGCGTCGCGCCGGCGCTGAAGACCACCCCATCCGGCTCTTGCCTCCCCGTGGCCCTGCTGCCATACCGTACGCGACGGCAGCGCGCGGACGCCCCGAGCCACGGCCGCGCGCCGCTTGCCGCGGGGGAAATCTCCGTCCTACCCTGTAGCCCATCGACAGAGGAACCGATCATGCCCAACGCCATACGCATCCACAGCCACGGCGGACCGGAGGTTCTGCGCTGGGAGCCGGTGGAACTGCCGGCCCCCGGTCCGGGCGAGGTCCGCATCCGTCATACCGCGATCGGACTGAACTTCATCGACGTCTACTACCGCACCGGCCTGTACAAGCCGGCGGCACTGCCGTTCACGCCGGGCACCGAGGCCTGCGGCATCATCGAGGAGGTGGGCGAGGGCGTGACCGACCTGGCGGTCGGCGACCGGGTAGCCTACGCCACCGGCCCGCTGGGCGGCTACGCGCAGGCGCGGGTGATGCCGGCGTCGGTGCTGGTGAAGGTGCCGGACGACATCAGCGACGAAACCGCCGCCGCCATGATGCTCAAGGGCCTCACCGCCCACTACCTGCTGCGGCGCACCTTCCGCGTGGAGCCCGGCCACACCATCCTCATCCACGCCGCCGCCGGCGGTGTCGGCAGCATCGTCTGCCAATGGGCCAAGCTGCTGGGCGCCACGGTGATCGGCACGGTCGGCTCCGACGAGAAGGCCGAGCAGGTGAAGCAGCTCGGCTGCGATCACCCCATCGTCTACACGCGCGAGGATTTCGTGGCGCGGGTCCGGGAAATCACCGACGGCCGCGGCGTCGACGTGGTGTACGACTCGGTCGGCCAGGCCACCTTCCTCAAGTCGCTGGACTGCCTGCGGCCGCTGGGCATGATGGCGATCTTCGGCCAGTCCTCGGGCAAGGTCGAGCCGTTCGACGTCGGCCTGCTCGCCGCCAAGGGCTCGCTGTTCCTCACCCGGCCGACGCTGTTCCACTACGTGGCGCAACGCCAGGCGCTGCTCGCCAACGCCGCCGAGCTGTTCGAGGTGGTACGCAAGGGGCAGGTGCGCATCGACATCGGCCAGCGCTTCGCGCTCGAGGACGCCGCCGAGGCGCACCGGGCGCTGGAAAGCCGCACCACCCACGCCTCCACGGTGCTGCTGCCCTGATGGGCGACAGCGCCGACCGCCGCTACCAAGCCATCTACGCCGTAGTCCGCGCCATTCCTCGCGGCCGCGTCACCACCTACGGGCTGGTGGCGCAGCGGGCCGGCTTGCCGCGGCGGGCCCGCCTGGTCGGCCGGGCGCTGCGCGAGGCGCCGGACGACGCCGATCTGCCCTGGCACCGGGTGGTCGGCGCCGGCGGCCGTATCTCCCTGCCGGCCGACAGCCCCTCGTTCGCGCTGCAGCTACAGCGGCTGCAGGAGGAGGGCGTGGCCTGCCGCAACGGCCGGATCGATCTGAACCGTTACGGCTGGGGCGCGGCGTCCCTGGACGAACTCCTCTGGGGGCTCGCCAAGTAGCGACGCCTATCGTCCCGCCCGCGCCAGCGAGCAGCCGGCGCGCGCACCGTCAGGGCTGCTCGCGCGTCTGCGGCACGTTCAGCTGCGGCGGCTCGGCGATGCCTAAGTTTTGCCAGGGCGTGCCGCCGCTGATCAGCTCCAGCCCCTGTCGATAGCGATCGTGCGCCGCCTCGCGCTCGCCCAGCTGCTCCAGCAGCGCGCCCAATGTATGGCAGACCTCCGGGCTGGGCTGGCGCGCCGCCGCCGCTTCCAGGTAGCTGCGAGCGCGCCCCCACAGGCCGGCGCGCAACGCCTGGCGACCGGCGGCGTAGAGCAGCTCGCCATCGTCGGGACGGTCGCGCAGCCACTTCTCCAGCTGAGCGAACACCTTGTCCGGCGCGCTGCCGCGCAGGCCGCCGTAGCGGCGCAGCAAGCCGGGGTGCCACTCTTTCTGCAGCCGGGCGCGCAGCAGCCGCTCGGCCTCGTCGTCCTGGCCGTGCCGCATCAGACCGTCGCAATAGAGCTGCAGCAGCTCGGTATCCTCGGTGAGCTGGCGCGGCAGCTCCGCCCAGATCCGCTGCAGCGCCGGACCGCCGTCGCCGACGGCATTCTCCAGCCGGCGCGCCGCCACCTCGCGCGCCAGGCGCTCGTACTCCGGCTTGGGCAAAGCGCGCTGCCGGCGCAGCTCGGGCAGCAGATGGTCGAGCCGGTCCCACTCGTTCAGGGTCCGGCAGGCGGCCACCAGCAGCACCAGCAGACGCGGGTGGTGCGGATGCTGCTCGTAGAGATAGTTCAAGGTCGCCAGGGCCTGCTCCCACTGCGCCGCCTCCATCTGCAGCTGCGCCTGGGTCAGCCCGACCGCCAGCCGCGCCTTGCTGCTGGTCTTGTCAGCCAACCGCAGATAGTGGTCGCGGTCCTGGTAGGAGCCCTGGCGCTGAGCGGTCACGGCCATGGCGAGGTAGTGCAGCAGCGGCACGTCGGACTTGCCGGCGTCGCGCAGCAGCAGCTTCGCCGCCTCGTCGTAACGCCCCTCGGCCAGCCGGATCATGCCGTCGATCAGATGCGCCCGCGCCCGGTTGGCCCGCCGCTGGCCGGCCCAGTCGCGGTAGCGGCCGGGCAGCCCCAGCAATCCGCGCAGCACGACCAGCAGCAGATAGACGCCGACCAGCGCCGCCGCCAGCAGCAACCCGAACACCAGCGGGGTGGTCTGCACCGTCCAGCCGCCGAGCGCGATCACCACGAAGCCGCCCTGACGCTCCAGCCACAGGGCGGCGGCGACGCTCAACGCCAACACCAGAAGAGCCAGCAGCAGCTTGCGCATGAGTCGCTCCTCAGTAGCGCGTGACCGGCGCCAGGATCTCGGTCAGGTCCGGCAGTGGCGGGGTGGGATCGATGTTGCGCAGCGCGTTCAGCTCCGCCAGCGCCGCCTCCACCGGCGGCTCGCCTAGCGCGTAGTAGCGCTCGACCCACTCGATCGCCCGCTCCAGGCTGCCGTGGTACAGCGCCGGCTCACCCTGCAGCAGGGCCACGCGCGCGGACTCCAGGCGCAGCCGCAGGTTGTGATAGAGGAAATGGCGCTCCTCGGGCGTCAGCAGCGGCTCGACCCGGTCGTGCCGCTGCACCACCACCAGCGAACTGAGGGCCTGCACCATCCGCTCCCACGCCCGGCGCACCCGCACCGTCCAGTCCTGTGGCGCCTCCGCCGGCTCGGCTTGGTCGTCCGCCGCCGGCGGCTCGACGGTGTCGTACAGCTGCTGCCGCAACGGCAGGATGTCGACCTTGGCGATCAGCGCATCGATGCGGGCGGTCAATGCGACCGGATCGGGCAACTGCAAGGTCACCAGCCGGTCCACCGCCTGATTCAACGCTTGGCGGGCGGGCGCCGCCTCCACGCCGACCCGCGCCAGCGTCTGGTCGGCCAGCCGCAGCGCGGCGATGGCGCCGTCGACGTCGCGCTGGAAGCGCAGCCGGATCTGCGCGGTCCGCGCCAGATAGGCGGCCTCGGCATGCAGCCATTCGGTCTGGTTAGCGCGCGCCTGGGCGTCGAGGCGGTTCAGGCGCTGGTCGAGCAGCCGCTGATGGCTGGCCAGCTCGGCCAGCTGGCGCTGCAAGTCCTCGGCCCGGTCGGCGACGCGGCCAGCGTCCTGCGCCAGAGCGTCCAACCGCTGCTGCTGCGCTTGCAAAGCATCGCGCCCCTCGGCCAGTTCGGCGGCCAACTCGGTCCTTCCGGATTGCTGCGCCTGCTGCAGCTGTTGCAGCCGCTGCCACAGCAGCCAGCCCCCGCCGCCGGCGCCGGCCAGGGCCACCACCGACAACAGCAGCGCCAGCGCCGCCAGCGGACTGCGCCGGGCGCGGGGCGGGGGCGATGTTGGGGCGGACGGCGGAGGAGACGCGGCCGGCGTCTCCTGGGGGCGCGGATCGGTAGCGTCGGTCATGGGGCTGTCCTTACTTGCCCAGCGTATCGATTAGAGTTTGCACGATATCTTGATCGCCAGGCCCCGGCGACACGCGGCAGCGACGGAAGCCGGCCGCCAGCGCGGCCTGGGCGATCCGCTCGCTCACCGTTACCAGCAGGGCCTGTTGCAAGGCCGGCCGCCAGCGCGGCCCGGTCATGGCCAGCAGGTTGGCCAGGCCTTCGGCGCTGGTCACCACCAACGCCTGGGCGCCGCGCGCCTGCCAGCGCGCCAGCGGCGCCTCCACGTCCAGCGCCGGTCGCACCCGCCGATAGACCTCGGCGTAGTGCACCGTGGCGCCGCGCGCCCGCGCCGTGTCGGCCAGCAGCTCGCGGCCGCCGACACCGCGGATGATCACCAGCCGCTGGCCGGCGAGCTCGGCGAATTCCGGCTTCTCCAGCAAAGCCTCGCTGTTGAAGCCGCGATCCGGCACTAGGTCGGCCGCGAGGCCGTGCTCGGCCAGCGCCGCCGCCGTGCCCTGGCCGACCACGGCGATGCGGGTCGCCGGCGCGCGCTCGATGCCCAGCTCGCGCAGCCGCGCCAGCCCATAGGTCACCGCGTTGCGCGACACGAACATCCACCAGTCGGCGCCGGCGGCGGCGTGCAGCGCCCGCTCCAGCGGCGGATCCAGCGGGGTCGGCGCGATGGCGATGGTCGGCAGCGCCACCGGCGCCGCCCCGGCCGCCGCCAGCGCGGCGCACAGGCCGTCCGCCTGCGCCGCCGGGCGCGTCACCAGCACGCCGATGCCGGCCAACGGCTGCGCGGCGGTCATGGCTTACGGCGCGGCTCCCAGCACCGCCGCCAGCACTTCGCGGCCGCCGCGATCGAGCAGCTCCTGGCCTAGGCGTGCGCCCAGTTCGGCCGCCCGCGCCGGGTCGCCCTTGATCTCGCCGCGAATCACGGTGCGGCCGTCCGGCGTGCCGACCAGGCCGCGCAGGTACAGCTCGCCACTCTCGAGCACGGCATAGCCGCCGATCGGGATCTGGCAGCTGCCCTGCAGACAGGCGCTGAGCGCGCGCTCGGCGCTCACCCGCTGCCAGGTGGCCTCATCGCGCAGCGGCGCGATCAGCGCGTTCACCCGCGCGTCGTCGATGCGGCACTCGATGCCGAGCGCGCCCTGACCGACCGCGGGCAGGCTGTCCTCGGGGCTGAGGATCTGGCGTATCCGCTTGTCGAAACCCAGCCGCTTCAGGCCGGAGGCGGCCAGCACGATGGCGTCGAACTCGCCGGCGTCGAGCTTGGCCAGGCGGGTGTTGACGTTGCCGCGCAAGGGGAAAATGCGCAGATCCGGCCGCCGCGCCAGCAGCTGGCACTGGCGGCGCAGGCTGGCGGTGCCGACGCGGGCGCCCTGCGGCAGATCCTCGAAGCGGGCGTAGGTGTTGGAGACGAAGGCGTCGCAGGGATCCTCGCGCGCCATGATCACCGGCAGATGCAGACCCTCCGGGAACACCGGCGGCACGTCCTTCATCGAATGCACGGCGATATCGGCGCGGCCATCCAGCAGCCCTTCCTCCAGCTCCTTCACGAACAGCCCCTTGCCACCGACCTTGGCGAGCGGGGCGTCGAGGATCTTGTCGCCCTTGGTGGTCATCTTCACCAGCTCCACCTCCAGACCGGGGTGGAGGCTCTTAAGGGCGGCGGCGACGAACTCCGCCTGCCAGACGGCGAGCGGGCTCTTGCGGGTGGCGATGCGGATGAGCTGGGACGGCATGCCTTCCTCGGCGAGTGAAAAATATGGCCATAGCATGCCATGGGCCCGCCATGGGGTCACGGCACAGCGGCCGGCCGCGACCCGATAGGGTGCCGGCCGGCGAACGGACGCCTCAGGCCAGGCCCAAGCTGCGGATCAGCGCCTTGACGTCGGCGACGTGGCGCCGGCTGACCTCGAGCGGCGTGGCGACGCCGCGCAGCCGCACGAAATACTGGCCGTCCCGGCCGCGCTCCAAGCCTTCCAGGCAGTTGCGGGCGACCAGGGCATTGCGGTGCACGCGCAGGAAGCGATCCGGAAACGCTTCCTCCAAGCGCTTGAGCGAGTCCTCGATCAGATCCTCGCCGCCGCTGTGGTTGACCGTGACGTACTTATGGTCAGCCTGCAGAAAGCGCACTTCCTCGATCGGGATCAGCTCCAGATTGCCGCGACGCCGGCACAGCAGATGGCGGCGGCCGCTTTCGGCGGCCTCGGCGCCGTCGCTCGAACCCGGCTGACGGCGCAAGGCGGCCAATTGCGCGCGGTTGAGGCGGCGGGCTTTCTTCAGGGCCTCGGCCAGCCGCTCGCGGCGCACCGGCTTGAGCAGGTAGTCGACCGCTTCCGCCTCGAACGCCTCCAGGGCGTAGTCGCCGTAGGCGGTGCAGAACACCACCGCCGGCGGCTCGGGCATGAGGCTGAGTTGGGCCGCGGCCTCCAGGCCGTCCAGGCCGGGCATGCGGATATCCATCAGCACCAGTTCGGGGCGCAGCCGCTGACACGCGTCCAAGGCCTCGGCGCCGTTGGCGGCCTGCCCCACCACTTCGTGCTCCCCCAAAGCCTCGATCAGACTCACTAGCCGGGCCCGCGCCGGCGCCTCGTCATCGACGATCAATATCCTCATCGGTCGTCGTCCTGTACGGCAGAACCAACTCGACCTGGTATTCCCCCCCACCGTCGTTGGCGATCCGCAGGCTCGCATCCTTCCCTAGAGCGAGGCTAAGACGTTGACGCACATTATCTTGCGCCATGCCGTGGCCGCCGCGCCGTGCGCCATTCGCCAGATCGGCGCACGGATTGACCACCCGCAGCCGCAGGCGCCGCCCGTCGAAGCCGCCGTCGATGCGAATCGTGCCGCCGTCCACCCGCGGCTCGATGCCGTAGTAGACGGCGTTCTCCAGCAGCGGCTGCAGCGTCAACGGCGGCAGCAGGGCATCGCGCGGCAGCGCGTCCACGGCCCACTCCACGCGCAGGCGCTCGCCGAGGCGCAGCGCCTCCATGCGCAGATAGCCTTCGGCCAGCTTGAGCTCCTCGGCCAGGGTCACCAGCCGCTCGGGCTTGGCCAGGCTGGCGCGGAACAAATCGGCTAGGTCCTCGACCGCCGCCTCGGCCTTGTCCGGGGCATAGGCGATCATCGAGGCGATGGTGTTGAGACTGTTGAACAGGAAGTGCGGCCGGATGCGCGCCTGCAGCGCCTCGATGCGCGCCGCCGCCTCGGCCGCCAACCGGCGGCGGCCCTCGTGCACCACGTACAGGTAGCGCCAGGTCACGGCCGTGACGATGGCGGCGATGGCCAGGCTGCGCAGCATGAAACCGTGGCGCACCTCCGCCGGCGCGGCGGCGTCGAGCAGGCGATAGCCGAGCTCGCTGACCAGGCCGGTGACCGCCAGCACCATCAGATAACTGACGACGCCGGCGCCGGCGTTGCCCAGCCGCGCCAGCCAGCCGCGGCTTACGCACAGCAGCGCGGCGCTGCTCAGCACGATCCACTGCACGAACAGCGACACCAGGCTCAGGCGCTGCCAGACATCGTCGGCCGGCGCGGCCAGCACCAGTACGAAGGCCAGCAGCTGCCCGGTCATGACCAGCGCGAACACGCTGCGGATGTGGCAGAAATCGGGTAGGAAGAGGTCTTGTTTGCGCAAGCGCGCCTCCTTGCCGTGCGGCGCGTCGTTCCCCCCCGGCGCCGCGCTTACGAGCCGCAGTCTGGTGGGGTCTGGGGCGCCTTGCAAGCATGTTGCTATACTGGCGCCCCTCTGGAGCCAGGAGCCCCCCATGAGCGAGCAAACCTCCAGCCAGTTGTGGACTGGCCGTTTCACCGAGGCCACGGACAAGTTCGTCGAGCAGTTCACCGCCTCCGAGCATTTCGACCGCCGCCTGTACCGCCACGACATCCAGGGGTCGATGGCGCACGCGCGCATGCTGCACAAGGTCGGCGTGCTGACCCAGCAGGAACTCGACAGCATCCTCAAGGGGCTGGAGGAGATCCTCGGCGAGATCGAGCGCGGCGAGTTCGTGTGGCTGCGGGAGCTGGAAGATGTTCACATGAACATCGAGAAGCGGCTGACCGACCGCATCGGCGACGCCGGCAAGAAACTGCACACGGCGCGCTCGCGCAACGACCAGGTGGCCACCGACATCCGGCTGTACCTGCGCGACGCCGTCGACGTGCTGGTCGCCCAGCTGGTGCGCTTCCAGCGCGGCCTGGTCGATCTGGCCGAGCGGCACGCCGACACCATCATGCCGGGCTTCACCCACATGCAGGTGGCGATGCCGGTGACCTTCGGTCACCACATGCTGGCCTGGTACGAAATGCTGGTGCGCGACCAGGAGCGGCTGGAAGACTGCCGCAAGCGCCTCAACGTCATGCCCCTGGGCTCGGCGGCGCTGGCCGGCACCAGCTTCCCGATCGACCGCGACTACACCGCCCAGCTGCTGGGCTTCGAGCGGCCGAGCAACAACTCGCTGGACGCGGTCAGCGACCGCGACTTCGCCATCGAACTGGTGTCGGCCTGCGCGCTGATCATGACCCACCTGTCGCGCATGGCCGAGGAGATGATCCTGTGGGCCTCGCCCATCCTCGGCTACATCGAGCTGCCCGACCGCTTCTGCACCGGCTCCAGCATCATGCCGCAGAAGAAGAACCCGGACGTGGCCGAGCTGGTGCGCGGCAAGACGGCGCGGGTGAACGGCCATCTGATGGCGCTGCTGACGCTGATGAAGGGTCAGCCGCTGGCCTACAACCGCGACAACCAGGAAGACAAGGAGCCGCTGTTCGACACCATCGACACCGTGCGCGACTCGCTGCAGGCGTTCGGTGACATGGTGCCGGCCATGAAGGTGAACGCCGAGCGCTTGTACGAGGCGGCCAAGAAAGGCTTCTCCACCGCCACCGACCTGGCCGACTACCTGGTGCGCAAGGGCGTGCCGTTCCGCGACGCCCACGAGATCGTCGGCAAGGCGGTGCGCTACGGCGTCGAGCAGAACAAGGATCTGAGCGACATGAGCCTGGAGGAGCTGCGGCGCTTCTCGGCGGTGATCGGCGAGGACGTGTTCGCGGTGCTGACGCTGGAAGGTTCGGTGGCGGCCCGCAACCACCTCGGCGGCACCGCGCCGGCGCAGGTGCGCGCCCAGGTCGCCAAGGCCCGCGAGCGGCTCCAGCGGTTCGCGTAACCGCCATCCCCGCGCCCCGAGGCCGCGACCGGCCTTGGGGCGTGGCGCCGGCCGTTAGGCGGCCATCAGACCCGCCCCCGGGCTTCGTCAGCGCGGCTCGATCGCGACGCCGCCGATCAGTTGAGGCGCTCGCGCTCGAACCACGCCTTGCGCCCGCCGAAATCCAGCTCCAGCGTGCCCGAACCGGCCAGCCAGACGCCGGCCTCGGCGCGATGGCCGCCGTCCGGATGGACGGTGCGCAGACGATCCCGGTCGAGCCGGTAGCGGAGGCTGAAAACCGCCTGCCGTTCCTGCACGGTGATGGTATAGACCAGCTCGCCGTGCTCGCGGAACTCCATCACCGTATCGGGCAGCAGCTCCAAACCTTCCTCGGCCCGCTGCAGGCGCCAACGGCCAAGCAGCCAACCGGGTGCCACATCGTCAGTGTCCGCCATCCACGTCTCCCGGGAGCGAGCCAGCCGGTGCGCCGGGCTCGCCGACCGCGGCCGCCACCAGGCTCGCTCCGAATACCAGCGATACCAACCAAAGCGTCAAACAGTTGCGCATATCTTGAAGCCGTTTGGCCAACGAAGCCAGGGAGAGGGCAGCTTAGCGACAGGCGCCGGCGCGGTATGCCGAGCGGTTCGCGTCCGCCGGTGCGCGAGCGGAGCGAGCGGAAGAAGGACCGGCGCCGCCGGGAGGCGGCGCCGGGAAAAGCGCGGGCTTGGCTTAGAAGCGCTTGCCCGCGGCCAAGGTGAACACCCAGGGGTCGATGTCGACGTCGACCTTGGCCCGAGAGCCATCCGGCGCCTTGAGCGTGGCCTCGGTGCCGATGTCGATGTAGCGGACGTCGGCATTGAGCAGCCAGCCGCCGCCCAGCTCGACGTCGGCGCCGAGCTGCAGCGCCCAGCCGAGCGAGTTGTCGAGCTCCATCTTGGTGAAGCCGAGGTTATCGCGCACCGCGCCGCTGAGCTTTTCTTCGAAGAAGATCGTGTAGTTGAGGCCGGCGCCGACGTAGGGCTTGAAGGCCGGCGTCACGTTGAAGTGGTACTGCAGGCTGAGCGTCGGCGGCAGATGCTTGGTGGAGCCTATGTCATCGATGCCCAGCCCCTTGCCGCCGATGTCATGCTTGAACGGCAGCGCGCCGATCAGCTCGAGCGCCAGGTTATCGGTGAGCATGTAGCCGATCGTGAAACTCGGCCGCGTGTCGTTGTCGACGGTCACGCCGGTGCCGTCGAGCGGGCCAAGGCCCTGGACATTGACGCGCCCGCTGTCGTCGTTGGGCCGCACCGCCGTCACGCCCACGCGAACGAGCCAGTCTCCCTTCTCGGCCGCGGCCGCCTGGTCGGCGCCGAACGCGGCAAGCGCCGCCAAACCAGCAACGGAGAGCGCCCGGCGAATCTGCTTAGCCATCGTCATGTCTCCTACTCGAATTGTCTTGGGAACGGAGCTGACGAAAACCTTAATTCCAGTAGGGGAGATGGCTGTTGACGCAGGTCAACGGCTCGCCGGGAGGCGACTTGGCGCTTCGACTGCGCAGGTGAAATCGCCGCGCCCAGCAGCGTGCCGCCGCCGGGGCGACGGCCGCCGCTTACGGCGTTTCCTGAATCCGCTCCATGCGCAGCTGCTGAACGCCGACCCAGCTGGCGCCGGGCTCCAGCCAAACCGCCCGCCCGACCACCGCCGGCTCGACGCAGAGGAACCGACGATAGCCGCTCGGTTCCAGATCCGGCAGCGCCGCGGCCCGCTCCGGCCCGGGGTTCCATACCACCACATCGGAGAAGCCGGACATGGTCAGTTCGATGCGGCGCTCGCCGTCGCACACCACCAGCGGGTCAGCCACGTCCAGATAGACCCGGTCCAACTCGCCAGCCACGGTCAAGACTTCCGAGCGTTCCTCGCGCTCCTCGCCGCTGCACTGATCGCGGTAGCGGCGGCCGTGCAGGCCACGCAGCGACACCGCGGCGATGTCGAGGATCCGCAGATAGGTATGGAGCGCGGCGGTGAAGCGGAAGCGCTTCTTGCCGTCGTTCTTCACGGTCAGCTGCTGCACCAGCCGGTTACCGCTCACGGTCACCGTCACGTCGACCACGAACCGATGGCGCCACAAGGCCCAGGAGGCCCGGCTGTCGGTCAGACGCAAGGTCACGGTGGCGCCGCCGTCGGCGGTTTCGCGGGCGTACTCCAGCTCCCAGTCGAGCTGGCGGGCGAAGCCGTGCTTGGGCAGGCGGCCTTCGGTGCCGAACTGGGGAAAGATGACCGGCACGCCGCCGCGGATGACGGCGTCCTCACCGAAGTCGGCCTGGCTGCTCAGGAACAGGCACTCGTCGCCGCCGGCCGGTCGCCAGGACGTGAGCTGCCCGCCGTGCAGGTAGACCTCGGCGCTGGCGCCGTCGGCGGCGCGCAGCAACAACTTGGGCTGCCCCCCCTGCCCCTGGACCAGCAGCGGACGCCGGGGTGGCGAATAGGTAGGCGTTCTGGGAATGGTGGCGCTCATGGCCGGCCCCGTCCGATCCGATCAGCGAGCCAACGCGGCTCCAAGCTCCGTGACCAAGATGGCGCGCCCGGGCGGCCACACTGGCACGACTCGCTATCCTAGCGCCATTGACGCTGTGCGGAACAGTGAGCCATCGGCATCTCCCCCGCCGACGGCTCATGAGCATGAAAAAGGCCCGACAACGCCGGGCCCGTGGAGTCGTCGTCCCGCCGGCCACCCGGCGCGCGGCTCAGAGCCGTTCCAGCAGCGCTTCCAGCGCCACCGGCTGTTCGGTGCGCACCGTCACGCCCAGCCGCTCGCGCGGATCGGGCTCGCGCTCGATGGTGTAGGGCGCGCCGGCGTACAACCGGTCCAGGAAGCTGCGCAGCGCCGGCTCCAGCGCGGCGTAGGCCTCGTCGGTATTGGGCGCGATCAGCCGATCGTTGGCGAAGAACCGCAGCTCGTTGCCGGGAATGCGCACCGCGCCGTTGAGCTCGGGCTCGTCCGCGAGTAGGCGCGCCGCCAGCAGGGTCTTGCGCGCCACCGTCGCCAGCCGCTCGGGCAGATCGCCGCTCAGCGGGCGCTTGCTGTAGTACTGCACGCCGCGCCGGTGACCGGCCTCATCGAAGCCATAGGTGCCCTCGTGCGCCACCAGGATGATGCCCGGACCGGCCGGCAGATGGCTGTAGTCGCCGACATCCAGCAGCAGATCGGGCAACGCGTCGGTCTGGATCCAGCGGTGGAACACCGGAATGAGGGCCAGCAGATCGACCCGCTCGGCGTCCGCGGCGAAAAACTTGAAACCGAACTTGTGCAGATCCATCGGTGTTCCTTATCAAACCTCGGCCGGTGCCGTGGGGGCGCCGAAGGCCGCCATGGCCTGGCTCTGCTGCTCCTGCAGGCGGTGATGGCAGCCGTAGGCCGCCTCGATGAACAGCTGGGCCTCTTCCACCAGGCGCCGCGCCTTGTCGGCGGTGAAGGCGCGATCCTTGTCGGCGTGGCGGTTGAACAGGTACTGGGCGAACTTGCCGCCGGCATACTGCCCCGCGTCCTTGGACTGGAACAGCTGCGTGTCGTAGAAGCGCGCCTTGAACTCGGCGACGATCTGATCGGGATCGTCGGCGATGTCCCAAAGCTGGGTGCGCACCAAGCCGGCCGCGGCGATCAGCATGGACTGATAGGCGGCCTCGTCGGCCTTGCGGTAATCGCCCTCGTCCAAATACACCGAGGCCTCGAACACCCGCTGCTCGGCCGCCTGCAGATCGAACTCGATGCGCGGCACCACCGCGCCGGCGCACTCGCCCGTGCCGATGTCGCTGATGGTGAACTCGCGCGGATCGCGCCAGTCGCTGTAGTAGCTGCGATCGACGGCGTAGGGCGGCACCGTGGCGAACTCGTCGACCAGCTCCTTGAGCGCCTTCTTGCCCAGGCGGTTGACGTAGTCGCGGAAGCGCTCGCCCTCCTGGCGCTCCTCCAGGTACTTGGCGGAGATCCGGTCGATGAACTCCGGCACCCGCTTGGAGGGAATGCCGCCGATGGTCTGGCCGTAGGCGGCGCCGTTGTTCTCCCACTGGCCGCCGAGCAGCACGCGAAAGTGCGGCACGGTGGTGCCGCCGACCTTGCGGCTGACGCCATAGAAACCGATGTCGGCGAGGTGGTGCTGGCCGCAGGAGTTGAAGCAGCCGCTGATCTTGATGTGCAGGTCGCGCAGCGCCGGATCGAGCTCGCCGCTCTGCTGCCGGGCCTTGAAGCGCTCGTGCAGCTCCGCGGCCAGGCCGCGCGAGGAGGCGATGCCGAGCTTGCAGGTATCGGTGCCGGGGCAGGCCACCACGTCCTCGATCTTCGAGGCACCACCGACGCTCAGGCCGGCGGCCTCAAGCTCGCGGTACACCGCCGGCAGGTCGGCCTCGGCCACCCAGCGCAGCACGATGTTCTGCTCCACGGTCAGGCGAATGTTGTCGCCGGCGTACTTGCGGGCGATGTCGGCCAGCTGGCGCGCCTGCCAGGAGGTGAGGTCGCCCAGCGGCAGGGTTACGGTGACCACGGCGTAGCCGGGCTGCTTCTGGGGGTAGACGTTGGTGGCACGCCAGGCGTCGAACGACGGCGTCAGCTGGGTCAGATCCAGCTTCTTGGCCGGCTTGAGCGGCTGCTCGCGGTAGGCCGCCACCTCTTCGAGGTAGCCGGTCCAGCGCGGGTCGTGCGGCAGGATCTTGCGCTCCTCCAGCACCAGCCGGCGGAATTCGTCGATGCCAAGCTTGTCGACCAGGAACTTCATGCGCGCCCGACCACGGTTGCGCTTCTCGCCCAGGCGGGCGAACACGCGGCAGATGGCCTGCGCCAACGGCAGGATCTCCTCCTCCGGCACCGCCTCGTCGAATAGCTTGGCCTCGTAGGGCACGGCCCCCAGCCCGCCGCCCACCACGACCTCGAAACCGCGCTTGGTCTGGCCGTTCTCCTGCCAGGTCTTGGCGGTGAAGCCGATGTCGTGGATGTTGGTCAGGCCGCAGCCGCCGTCCTTGCAACCGGAGAAGGCCACCTTGAACTTGCGCCCCATGTCCTGGGTGTCGGGATGGCCCAGCAGGAAATAGGCCATCGCCTTGGCGTAGGGCGTGACGTCGAAGCTCTCGCCGTGGCAGACACCGGCGCGCGGGCAGGCGGTGACGTTGCGCACCGCGTTACCACAGGCCTCGCGGGTGGTGATGCCGACCGCCGCCAGCCGGCGCATCAGGTCGGGCGTGTCCTCGATGTGCACGTAATGCAGCTGGATGTCCTGACGGGTGGTGACGTGCAGCACCGCACCGGAATACTCCTCGGCCAGGTCGGCGATGACCTCCAGCTGCTCGGCGGTCATGCCGCCGAACGGAATCTTGATGCGCTGCATGCCGGGCGCATCCCACACCGTCTCCGGCCCCTTGTTCAGGTCGCCGCAGGGGAAGGGGATGGTGCGCTGGACGATGCCGTCGTGACGCTGGCCGTTGTCGTAGCGCTGACCGTAGGCGCCTCGCCGCAGGCGCGCCTCGGCGAACAGCTTCTCCTCGATCTTGCCCTGCTTCTTGAGCGCGATCTGTCCCTCGAATACGTCGATCTCGCGCGCGAGCTCGGGGCTCATCCGGTCTGCAAGGCGTTCTTTCCAGCTAGCCACGGCGACACCCGTCTGTTGTGAACATCGAACTGTCGACGGCGAGCGGGCAAAACCGCACCTACCGCCTTCGGTCGCGGCGCATCATAGGTCGTACCGAAAGACAGCCACAACAGCGGCGTTAGACTTCTTCCTCATATGCATATTGCCGGGGTCCGGGAGCTTCTCCCGCTTCCGGTTGTCCCATGGTCGAGTAGGAACCAGCTTCAGGAACGCGAATCCAGGAATCGTTCGATGACTGCTTTCCGCGAAGAGTGGACGCAGATCAAGCGCAGCCTGCCCGGCCGGCGCTTTCGCAACTGGTATCGTCGCTGCCGCGCCGCAGAACGCGGCCGCTCGGTATACCGACGCGCCTTGCACGTCACGGTGGGCATACTGATCGTGCTGGCCGGTGTGGTGATGCTGGTAACGCCCGGCCCGGGCTGGCTGACCATCGGCCTGGGCGCGGCGCTGCTCGCCCGGGAGTCGCTGCTGGTCGCGCGTCTGCTCGACTGGATCGAGCTCTCCGGCCGGCGGCTGGCGCGCAGCGCCTATCGGCGCTGGCGCGCCGCCTCGCCCGGCGGTCGCGCCGCGGCGGTGGCGATTCCCACCGCCGCGGTGGCGGCGGTCGGCTATTTCATCGCCCGCCAGCTGCTGGTGCTGTTCTGAGCACCTTCGGCGCCGCCGCGCTTGGCTTTGGCCGCCGCTCCCCCAATTTCTCACTCCCCAGAATCTTCTAATGGAGTAATGGAGCCGCGCCGACGGCACGGCCCCGCACCCGAGCGCGCCGCCGCGGCGCACAGCCCCCGGCAAGGAGGATCCGTCATGCCGCATCGATTGGAAGGGATGAAGGTCGCCATACTCATCGCCAACGGCTTCGAGCAAGTCGAGATGACCGAACCGCGCAAGGCGCTGGAAGCCGAAGGGGCGGAGACGGTGCTGGTCTCGCCGAACGAGGATAAGGTCAGAGGCTGGAACCACGTGGAGTGGGGCGACGAGTTCCCCGTCGACCTGCCGCTGGAGCAGGCCAGCGCCGACGACTTCGACGCGCTGCTGCTGCCGGGCGGGCAGATGAACCCCGACAACTTGCGCATCCTGCCCAAGGCGGTGGCCTTCGCCCGCGACTTCCTCGACGCCGGCAAGCCGGTGGCGGCCATCTGTCACGGCCCGTGGCTGCTGGTGGAGGCTGACGTCGTCGGCGGCCGCACCGTCACCTCCTGGCCGTCGATTCGCACCGATCTCAGCAACGCCGGCGCCAACTGGGTGGATCAGGAGGTCGTGGTCGACAAGGGCCTCATCACCAGTCGCAAGCCCGCCGACCTACCGGCCTTCAATCGCAAGATGATCGAGGAGTTCGCCGAAAGCCATCATTTGCGCCGCGTGCGGGCCGGACAGGGCCAGCGGCCGAGCCAGCGCACGCACTGACGACCGTCAGCGCAGAGCGTCCGCGCCGCGGCGTTGGCCGCGCTTCGGCGTGCGGCGCCGCGCGTCCTTCCCGATCCGGCGCGACGCCGATTTCCGACGAAATCCGGGCGTATAAACGCGACCCCGTCCTGGATTCGGGCAACCGCCGAAGCTACCATGCGACTTTCGACTGCCGGCGCCGAGCAAAGGACAACGGTTTCGGCGCCGCGCCGGAACCATAGCAATAGGAATCCGCCTCCTTACGATGACCGCTAGCGATCAGCAGCGCCCCCGCCTCCTGCTCGTCGACGACGACCCGGCAGCGATTTTGCTCACCCGCATCGCCCTTCAGGAAAGCGCGCTCGACGTGCGCCTGGACAGCGCCAAATCCTTCCGCGAAGGCGAGGAACGCCTGCGCACCTTCGCCCAGACGCCGGAGCAGGCGCCGGCGCTGGTGCTGCTGGACCTGAACCTCGGCGACGGCTCCGGCCACGATCTGCTGGCGTTCATGAAACAGGAACCGGCGCTGGCGTCGATCCCGGTGGTGGTGCTCAGCACCTCGTCCTATCCGAAGGATCTCGAGCGCGCCACCCGCTTGGGCGCCGCGGACTATCTGGTCAAGCCCAATAGCTTCGACGAGCTGGTGCGGATGATGAACGGCCTGGCGCGCCACCTGCGCTGAGTGGGCGGCCTTACTCCGCCACCCGCGCCGCCTGCACCTCCACCGTCACCCGCCGCAGATCCTTGCGGTCCTTCACCGGCCCCAGCGCGGTGTTGACCAGCACCGTCTGCCCCGGTGCCAGCACGCCGGTCAGCCGCACCGGCTGCTCCCGCACCAGCCGCCCGCGATCGTCGCGCAAGCTGGCGCGCAGCACCACGTCGCGCACCGGCAGCGGCGAGGCGTTGCGCACGGCCAGCGCCACCGCACCGCCGCGCACCTCGGCGGCCGACGCCTGCAGGTAGCGCGCCGGCTGCTCGGGCAGCTGCAGCCGCGCCAGCTGCGCCGCCGCTTCCTGACCGAGCGCGCTGTTCGACTCGGCGGCCAGGGCGAAATGGCGGCTGGCGGCGGCCCGGTCGCCGCTGGCCAGCGCCAGCTGCCCCAGCGCGTGATGCGCCTGGGCCGTGGGCAGCAGCTCGGCGCTGCGCTCCAGATCCTGGCGGGCGCCGGGATCGTTCAGCTGCTTACGCAGCAGGCCGCGCTGCAGGTAGAACGCGTAGTAGCGGTCGTTGCGCTTGATCGCCTCGTCGTAGAAGCGCTTGGCCTCGGTCAGCTTGTTGCCGCTGGCCAGCGCGTCGGCCTTGAGGCCGTAGAACAGCGCCTCGCGCGGCTCCAGCTCGATCGCCTTCTCGGCCGCGGCCAGGGCGGCGGCGGTATCCTTGCGGGCCAGCGCGGCGCGACCGGCGTCGTACTGGGCGTAGGCTTCCTTGCTCTTGAGCAGGCCGGCGATCTTGGCCTGATAGGTCTCGCGGCCCAGCGTGCCGCGCGGCAGGGTGGCGGCGGTGGCGCGGTTGGCCGCCACGCGCTCTTCGGACGGCGGGTGGCTGGCGAACAGCCCCTCCAGCCAGTTGCTCTGCCGACCCTGCGACAACCGCACGAAGGTTTCCTGCAGATCGACCGCGGCCTGCGGTTCGTAGCCGGCCCTAGCCATGTAGTGCATGCCGTAGCGGTCCGCCTCCAGCTCGGCGTCGCGGCCGTACTTGCTCGCCACTAGGTTGGCGGCCACCCCGGCGCCGCCCACCAGCAGTGGCGCGTAATCCTCGTTGCGCGCCGCCAAACCGACCGCCATCACACCGACCTGCAGCAGCAAGCCGCGCTCCATGCTCTTGGCGCCATGACGGGCAGCGGCATGGACGATCTCATGGCCCAGCACCGCCGCCAGCTCGGCTTCATTGTTGAGTTCCACCAGCAGGCCGCGGTTGACGGCGATCTTGCCGCCCGGCAGCGCCCAGGCGTTGGGGATGGAATCGTTGACGACCACGAACTCGTACGGCAGGTGCGGACGGTCGCTGACCTTGGCCAGCTTGTGGCCGATCTCGGCGACGTAGGCCGTTAGCTGCGGATCGAGGACATATTCGCCGCCCTGCGCCTGCAGCATCGGCTGATAATTGCTCTGACCGAGCTCGATCTCCGTGCTTTCCGGCAGCAGACTGAGCTCGGTCTTGCCGGTAACGGGATTGGTGGCGCAGCCGCTCAAAGCGGCCGCCAGCAGCACGACGGACAAAAGCAGCTTGCGCATGGCTTCGGTAGGGAGGTCGAATTATTGTGATATCGACCATTTCACCCGGCCGGGCATGGCCGCGCAATACCGTCTGCCGCCGGGGCCCGCCGGCGCGGGCCCTGCACGGACGACCTACAGACGGCGCTGAAAGGCTTCGTTGAGCACCTTGCGGTTCTTATTCCGGCGCTCGTACTCGCTGAGCTGGCGAATTTGCTCCTTGCTGAGCTTGTCCAGCTGCTGCTGGATGTCGTCGACGTTCAGCTCATCGTAGTTGGGGATAGCCAGCTGGCTGGCGTCGGTGGCCGCCTGGCGCTGCTCGGACGGCCCCGTGTGCCGGTGCAGCTCCTGAGCGAAGCCCTCGCGGACGCCGGCCGCCGCCACCTCGCCGCCGCGCTGCACCAGGCGCATGCCGCGCTGGCTCAGGGTCTGCCCCATCCGCAGCGCCCGTTCGGCGTCCTCGGAAATCCGCCGGGTCAGCTCCTCGGCGGCTTGGCTCTGCTTCTCCAGATAACGCTGCAGGCTCTGCGGATCGCGCACTTCCAGCGCGTCCCGCAGCTGGCTGAAGGCATAGCGGCTGTAGGAGCGCGCGACGTCGATCTGCAGATCGGCGAGCTGCTCGACGCTGTCCAGCCACATGCAGCCGATCTGCTGCAGCGGAAACATCGGCGGCATGGCCACCGCCCAGTCCTGACCGTACTCTCGTGCCATGTGCTACCTCCAATTAGCGGGTGTGCTCGTTTCCGTGGCGGCGAACGCTACGCGCCACAGCCCGGCCTAATGGGGGGCGAATCGACGCAATCAACCGGCCGACCGCGCACGGACCGAGCGCCTTGCGCGCCATAGAGGTGTATCCTGATAAAGATGGAGAGTACGGGCAGGACACCGGCGTATTAGGGAATGCTACCGGCCAAGCTTGGGGAACTCCCGACCGCCACCACGGTGGAGCTTTACCCGGGCCGCCTACAGCACAGGATGGAGCCAGACCGTCCCCGTTCGGCCGCCGCGCGAGGGCGCAGCGGACGCCGCCCGACGCCAGGACCCGAACGGCCTCCTGACCGGTCCAAGCCGGTATGGACGGTGGGGAAACCGCTTTCGGATTCGGAGTAGGGGGGTGCTCCGCGGGAGGAATCAATGGGTGAGGTTATCGAGTTCCGGCGCCGCGAAAAGCAACCCGCGAGCACGCTGGATTTGTTGGTTCAAACCTGGGGCGAAGGCGACGAGGAGCTGGAGAACGCGATCCGCGACGACTGCGGCAAGCTGCTGGACCACTACGGCTCGCTGCCGCCCTTGTCGCTGCAGCTGCCGGTGGTGGAGATGCTGACCCGGCAGGAACAGGCCGCGCTGGCCGAAGCCCTGCAGACGCAGATCCATCAATGGGCCAGCGAGTGGCACTCGCGCCTGCTGTTCGAGATGATCGGCGCCGAAATCCTGCGTCTGCGCGAGCAATTCGGCTACGGACCGGTTCCCGGCGACCGGCGCTGAACGACCTTCTTTCGACACCTCGATCCCCGTCGCGCCGGCGGGACCGGCGCGGCGCGTCCCAAGCCTTGGCCATCAGCCGTTCTCTTGTATCCCCGGCGGATGGGCCCAAACAGTTACAGCGCCAGAGGCGACGCTCACCAGGAACGACGGTTCGTCCGAGCTTCGGTCCGGCGGGGCCGTTCGAGCGCGCCCGACCGCCGCGGCAGCGGCGAACCGCGGACATGGAGGATACGCGATGAAGCACCGTTCCCAATCCGGCCCGATCGCGGCCGCCCAATGGCTGACCTGCTCCAGCCTGCTGGCCTTCGCGGTCGCGGCGGGCGCCAGCCAACAGAGCGCGGCACCCGCCACCGGTACCGAGCAGCCCCAGCAGCAGCAATCCGCCGCGCTCGGCGGTCAGCAACAGCCCGCCGCCGGCGGCCAGGAAGCGGAGCAGGCCCAGCAGATGATCGGCCGCAAGCTGGTCGATCAGCAGGGCAAAGAGCTCGGCCAGGTCGAGAAGATCGTGCGCGATCCGCAGGATCAGCAGCTCAAGGCCGTGGTCGGCACCGGCGGCTTCCTCGGCATGGGCGAGAAACAGGTGGTGGTGCCGTTGAACCAGCTGGAGCTGCAGCAGCCCGGGCAACAGCAACCGCAGGATCAGGCGATGGGCGGCGGCCAGGCCGGCGGCATGCAGCAACAGCAGGAGCAGCAATCCGCGAGCGGCGAGCAACAGCGGCAAGAGGAGCCGCACGTGGTGATCAAGGCCGACATCACGCCCGAGGCGCTAGAGCAAATGGCCAGCTACGACGAGGATCGTTACGAGGACGTACCGCCGCTGAGCCAGCAGCAAAGCGGCTCCAGCCCGCAGGGTTAGCGGCTGGCGAACCCGCCGACGACGGTCGGCCGCACGCAAGAAGACGGCCCGCGCCAAGGCGGGCCGTCGTGTGGAAGGGGGAACACCGGCTTAGGCGTGGTGCCGTCTACTTGTGAACATCCGATACAACGCCAGCAGAATGATGGCGCCGATGATCGATCCGATCAGTCCCGCCCAGGTGCCCCCCTCGCCGATGCCGAGCGCTCTGCCCAGGAAACCACCGACGAACGACCCGGCGATACCCAGGAGCATGGTCGCCAGGATCCCGCCGGGGTCCTTGCCGGGCATGATGAGCTTGGCGATAGCGCCAGCGATCAACCCGACCACGAGCATCCAAATGAGTTCCATAGCTTGCCTCCGTGCAATCCGGTGAACCCATTCATCAAGTAAGGGTGGCGACGCCGAACGCAATGAAGGCGGGCATCAGAAGCGCGCTTCCAGGCCGAGCGCCGCGGTCCACACGTTGGAATCGCCGCGGTCGGAGAAATCGTCGACACCCAGCAGCCCCTCGACCTCGCCGCGCAGAGCGACATACTCGTTGAACGCGAAGCTCAAACCGACGCCCAGCGCCAGGCCGGTGGTGTCGGCGTAGCCTCGGGAGCGGCCCCGGTCATCGCGCAGCTCGGCGCGAGTATCGTGCACGCCGACCTTGGCGAAGAACCCGGCCTGGTCGGCCTGCCCGTGGTAGCCGATGAACGCGGCGGCGCTGGTGAACTGGAGCTGGTAGGGCTGACCGCCGATGTCGGCGCTGCCGGAGTCCTGGTACTGCGCCTCGAACAGCAGGCCGTTGTCGAGGCGCACGCCGCCGAACGCCTTCCAGCCGGTGGAATCCTGGATATTGTCGTAGTCATAGGACGACCTCACCCCCGAGGCGCCCAGATAAATGTCCGCCTGCGCGGCCGGCAGCGCCAGCAAGCCGATGAGGAGGACCGCGAATCGACGGTGGTTGTTCTTCATCTCTGCACCCCCTGCCGTTTACCGTTACGGCCTTGGGAGGGGAGGCTAGAGCGCGCTCGCTGAACGGTGCCTGAACAGGGAGCGAGAGGCCGTCGAGCCGAATCGGGGACGTCGGAGGAGCGGCCGTTGACCCTAAAATTACGAAGTCAGTAACAATGCCGGCGCATTACGATCGGTAACCGACACCCGAGGCCCACCGCGCAAGCGGCCCATCGAATCAGGCTCCAGGACCAGCTTACCGTCGACAGCACGCATGCACGAACCCACCCGCTCGGCGCCCGCTACCGCCCCGACCGTCCGCCGCCCGCCGCGTAGGCCCAGCCTGCGTCAGCGGCTATGGCGGCAGCGGTGGCTGCGGTACTGCGTGGCCGCGCTGTTCTTTCGCGTCATCCCCCACGGTCGCCTGCTCGGGCTGCGGGTAGCCGGCGCCGGCACCGACACCATCGAGGCGGTGCTGCCCTATCGGCCGGAGCTGATCGGCAATCCCTGGAGCGGCGCTGTCCACGGCGGCGCGGTCACCACCATGATCGATCAGACCTCCGGCGCCGCCGCCAGCCTCAGCTCGGCGCCGCCGTCGGTGGTGGCGACGCTGGATCTGCGGGTCGACTATCTACGTCCGGCGCGGCCGGGCGCCGCGCTCAGGGCGGTGGCCCAGGCCTATCGGGTCACCGAGCGGATCGTATTCGTGCGCTGCCTGGTGCACGACGGCGACCCGGCGCAGCCGCTGGCCATCGGCATGAGCACGTTCATGCGCAACGGACCGCTGCCCAATCCGTTCGCCCGGCTGCTGCGTCCGGGCCGCAAGCGCCGCCCCTGACGCCGGGCAGGCGCCCGCCTACGGGCTCAGTGGTGATGGGAGGAGCGATCGTCCTGCTGCGCCACGAACGTGGGCCCGGCGATCGTGTCCTTCAGCAGGGGAGCGGCGGCCCCGAACAAGGCCAGGCCGGCGCCAATGGCGAGCACCAGCACGACGATAGCGCGCTCGATCGCGTCGATGAGCGGATAGCGATTCATGGGGATCTCCAAAAGCAGTAAACCCGCCGCCCGATCGAAGCTTAAGCATCGCTCCAAGGGCGCCGCGCAGGCCGCGGGTCAACGCGGCCGCCGATGTTGCAGCGCAATATAGCAAGAGCCATAATTTAAAGGAAGCACCGTGCCGCAATTCGACGCTCCTAGGATGTTTCCTAGGTAGCCATTGAAACTGCTGGTAGCGGGCCTCAGCTCGGTAGTCCATTCTGCCCGAAGGCGGAAGGACGCTTCGCGCTTCCCAATAAGAACAGCAAACGAGGTAGATATGCCCCACCCTGCAGTTCGAATCATCGCGGCAACCGCGCTATTGCCGTGGCTCACGCTGGCGGCCGCGGCCCCCAGCAACCGTCCGGCTCACGAGATCCATCTGTCGACCGACATCGTGTTTCCCGATAAGGATCTGGTCGGCAAGGACGACGAGTACGATCCCAACTTGCGGGTCAACTTCGGCTATTCCTACCACTTCTCGGATTACCTCGGACTGACCTTGGAAGGCCGCATCGGCGCGCTGGACGGCTCCGGAGCGCTGGGCGACGTCGATACCCTGGGCGCGTTGCTCGGGCTGGACTGGACGCTGACGCCGCGGGCGAAATGGCAGTGGGTGGTCTCGGGCGGCATCGACCGCACTCAGTACGATCCGGACAACGGCTCCGAGTTCTACCGCACCGGCGCCAGCCTGGGCATCGGCCAGCGCTACGTGTTCGAGAACGGCGTCACCTTCAACTGGCGGGTGGGCGCGGAGACCACGCTCACCGACTCCGGCCCCACCGACGAGCGCTTCACCAACGGCTTCCTGCGGTTGGGCTTCGGCTTCCCGCTCGGCTACAGCCCCGCGGATAGCGATGGCGACGGCGTTCCCGACCGCCGCGACGCCTGCCCCGGCACGCCGAATGGCGCCACCGTCGACGAGCGCGGCTGTCCCAGCGATGCCGACAACGACGGTGTGTTCGACGGCATCGACCGCTGCCCCGGCACGCCGCGCGGCGCCCGCGTCGACGCCCAGGGTTGCCCGCTGGATTCCGACGGCGATGGCGTGTTCGACGGCCTCGACCAGTGCCCTGGCACCCCGGCCGGCGAAAAGGTGGACGAGCGCGGCTGCCCGGTCCCGGTGCCGAAGGCGGCTCCGCCCACTAGCGCCACGTTCCGCGGCGAACCGCTGTTCACCGAGGAGCGCAAGGTGCTGGTGCTCAGGGACGTCAACTTCGAGGTGGGCAAGGCCTCGCTGACCGCGGCGTCGCGGGAGATCCTCGATGAGGTGGCGAGCTCGCTGAAGAGCATCCCCGAAGTGCGGGTCGAGGTGGCCGGCCACACCGACTCCACCGGCTCGCGCGCGCTCAACCAGCGGCTATCGCAGGCCCGCGCCGAGACCGTGCGTCAGTACCTGATCGACCGCGGTGTCGAGCCCCATCGGCTCACCGCCCGCGGCTACGGCCCGGACCAGCCGGTGGCGGACAACAACACGCCCGACGGCCGCGCCATGAACCGGCGGGTCGAGCTGGTCCGCATCGACCAGTAACCCCGCCGACGCCCCCGCCGCCGTGCCGCTCGGCGCGGCGGCGGGATGCTTCCAGCCGTTTCAGCGTCTTACCGTCGCCGCCCCGTTCCCGGTCGCGGCGCTAATCGCCGCCGAAGCCAAGCACGCGATCGAGCCAGACACCGATGTCCCGCACCTCCGCCAGCGTAACGCTGTGCTCGGCCGGGTAGAGGCGCCAGTCCACGGCATATCCGAGATCGCGCAGCCAATGGCAGGAGCGCTGCCCGATATCGGCCGGCACGATCTGATCGTACGAGCCGTGCGCCATGAAGATGGGAATGTCGCGATTGGCGTCGCTGCGCTCGCCGGCGACCGTGTCCGCCAGCGGCAGGTAGGTCGACAGCGCCATGATGCCCGCCAGCCGCTGGGGATAGCGCAAGCCGGTGTGCAAGGCGATCGCGCCGCCCTGGGAGAAGCCGGCCAGCACGATCCGTCGCAACGGCACGCCGCGCTCCACCTCGCGCTCGATCAGCCGCCGCAGCGCCCGCTCGCTGTCGCGGATGCCGCTCTCGTCCTCGCGAAAGCCGGCGCCGATGCCGGCGATGTCATACCAGGCGCGCATCGCGTAGCCGCCGTTGATGGTGACCGGCCGGATCGGCGCATGGGGGAACACGAACCGCACCTGCCGCGGCTCCGTCAGTCGCAGTTCCGGCACGATCGGCTCGAAGTCGTGTCCGTCCGCGCCCAAGCCGTGCAGCCAGATCACCGCGGCCTGGGCCCCTTCGGCCGGCCCTACCTCCACCGTTTCCAAAAGCGGCGTTTCCGTCATGGGCTGTCTCCTCGTGCTACGCCTTGGCCGCAGTGTACGGCGTGCCGCGCGCGAATGCGCAATGCTTGATCCGCATCAAGGCAAGTCCTCGTCTCGCCATGGGACACTGAATTACGCACAGGCAAGAATGTGCGATTTCAACCATGCCTCCTGCGTCGACTGCGCCCCCGCCAGTCGACGCTTTTTTTCGTCCCGCGCCACGACTTCCGATCCGCCGCCACAGCCCATAATGAAGGTCAGTACCACGAATCGCGCGGGACTGCCCGCGCCGTAGCGACGCGGACTGACAAAATTGAGCAACCTGAATCTAGGCCTGATCGGCAACTGCAGTTACGCGGCGTTGATCGACTCCCATGCCGAGGTGGTCTGGGCCTGCATGCCGCGCTTCGACGGCGATCCGGTGTTCTGCTCGCTGCTCAAGAACGATCGCGACGATCCGGATCGGCACGGCTTCTGGTCGATCGAGCTGGTCGACTTCAGCCACGCGGAGCAGTCCTACTTCCCCAACACCGCGATCCTCATCACCACGCTGTACGACCATCACGGCGGCGTGGTGGAGGTGACCGATTTCGCGCCGCGCTTCAAGCATTACGAGCGCATGTACCGCCCGGTCATGCTGGTGCGGCGGCTGCGGCCTCTGGCCGGCGCACCGCGGGTGCGGGTGCGGCTGCGGCCCAGCTTCGAGTACGGCGCGGTGCGACCGTCCCTCACGCACGGCAGCAACCACATTCGCTTCGTCAGCCCGCCCGATCAGGTGCTGCGTCTGTACGCCGACGGCCCCATCACGCACATCATCGACGAGATTCCCTTCCTGCTTGAGGACGAGCTGACCATGATCCTCGGGCCGGACGAAACCCTGACCGCGCCCATCGCCGAGTTCGGCCGACGGCTGTTCAACGAAACCCGCAACTACTGGCACGAATGGGTGCGTTTCCTGGCCATTCCCTTCGAGTGGCAGGAGGCGGTGATCCGCGCCGCCATCACCCTGAAGCTGAACGCCTATGAGGACACCGGCGCCATCATCGCCGCGGTCACCACCTCCATCCCCGAACACCCGAACAGCGGCCGCAACTGGGATTACCGCTACTGCTGGTTCCGCGACGCCTACTTCGTGGTCAACGCCCTCAACCGCCTGGGGGCGACCAAGACCATGGAGGACTACCTGCGCTTCATCATCAACATCGGCGCCTCGCGCGGCCGCCGCGACCTGCATCCGGTCTATCGCATCAACGGCCGCGCCGACCTCGAGGAGTACATCGTCGACAGCTTGCCCGGCTATCGCGGCATGGGCCCGGTGCGGGTGGGAAATCAGGCCTATCTGCAGACCCAGAACGACATCTACGGCGCCACCGTGCTGGCCGCGGCGCACGTGTTCTTCGACAAGCGCATCCGCCGCCCCGGCGACGAAGCCCTGTTCCAGCGCCTGGAGCCGCTGGGCGAGCGCGCGGTGGAGATCTACGACAAGCCCGACGCCGGCATCTGGGAGTTCCGCGGCATCGAGCGGGTACATACCTTCTCCAGCGTGATGTGCTGGGCCGCTTGCAAGACCCTGGCCAAGATCGCCCATCGGCTGGGACTGGAGGAGCGCACCGCCTACTGGGCACGGCATGCGCTGGCCATGGCCAAGGTGATCGAGGAGCGCGCCTGGGATTCGAAGCGCAACACCTTCGTCGGTAGCTTCGGCGGCGACGAGCTGGACGCCAGCCTGCTGCTGCTGGCCGACCTGGGCTTCCTGCGCAAGGACGACCCGCGCTACGTCGGCACCGTGGAAGCGGTCGGCCGCGCCCTGCGGCGCGGCAACTTCCTGTTCCGCTACGTGAACGAGGACGATTTCGGCAAGCCGGTCAACGCCTTCACCACCTGCACCTTCTGGTACATCGACGCACTGGCGGCGATCGGCCGACGCGAGGAGGCCCGCGAGCTGTTCGAGAACATCCTCGCCTGCCGCAACCACCTGGGGCTGCTGTCGGAGGACATCGATCCGCTGACCGGCGAGCTCTGGGGCAACTTCCCCCAGACCTACTGCATGGTAGGGCTGATCAACTCGGCGACCCGGCTCTCCAAGCCCTGGGAGGAAGCCTACTGACGCGGCGCGCCGCCACTTTCACTCCACCCGCAGCCCCTTCGGCGCGGCCGGCGGCGCCGGCAGTTCCGGCACCGGCAGCTCGATGAAGGAATCGGCGATGGTGATGCCGTCGTACTGGAAGCGGGCTTCGGTGCCGGGGCCGTAGCGATAGCCGTGCTCGATGCGCGCGCCCGACGCCCAGATCGCGCGGTCGATCATGTCGCCGCCGACGTAATCGTAGTTGGGCCGCTCGGCGTCGGCGTTGTTGATCCAGATGCGCACCCGGTCGGCGGCGCCGCGATCCTCCAGCGCGAACTGCACCAGATACCAGCGATTGCTCACCAGCGCGCGGTCCATCACCGGATGTTCACGGCCGTCGGCGGTAACGAGCACGAACCGCCCGCGGTAGCCGTCCTCGCCCCACGGCAGGAAACGGCCGATCACCGCCGCCTGCCCGTCGTCGTCGGCGCCGATCAGCGGAAACCCGAGCCGGTGCTCGGCATCGCCCGCGGACCGCCATTCCGCGTGGCGATCGACGTCGCCGAACTTGACGTAGCCGGCCCAGAACAAGGTATCCGTCAGCGCCCATTGCGGGCGCACCGTCACCCGGTGGCCGAAATAACCGCCCGGGCCGCGGCGGAAGTCGATCGCCCAGACCCGCCCGCGCTGCGGCCCGCCGTCGGCGAGCCCGGCTTCGAAGGACGCGCCGCTCTGCGCCGTATGGGCGAGGTCGAAGCCGAACGGATTGCTGCCGTGCTCGAAGTGTTCCTGAAACACCACCTCGGCACCGGCGACCAGGGGAAAGAGCAGCGGGACGACAGCGATCGGGCGCATGACGCGGTAACCCTCGGCGGGGATTGTTGGTTCCCCGCTTATGTTGGGCGGCCGCGGTCGATTGCAACTCGCGCGCCCGCGACGCTTCGCTCGTCGGGGGCGGGACGGCGCGGCTATAATGACCCACCCTCGCGCCGGGAAAATGAGCCATGGCAGTACGCGTCCTACTATCCCTCGTCGTCGTCATGCTGACGGCCGGTGTACTGAGCGCCTGCGGCCAGAAGGGTCCGCTGTATCTGCCCGAATCGGGCGACCGGCCGCGGCAAACCGAAACGCGCGCTTAGAGCCCATTTCAGTAGCTCGGGCGTGCCGCGCCGGATCACGTCGCCGGCGCGGCCCATCCAACCTAGCGACATGGGCTCTTGGCTCCCTAAGTTGTGGATCGGACGCATGCAGACACTCGAACGTCGTAACGGCCGGCTCTTCCTCGAAGAAGTCGATTTGGCCGAGCTCGCCAACCAGTACGGAACGCCGTGCTACGTCTATTCCCGGGCCGCCATCGAAGGCCAATGGCGCGCTTTCGATCAAGCGTTCGCCGGCCACGACCATCTGGTGTGCTACGCGGTCAAGGCCAACTCCAACCTGGCCGTGCTCAATCTGCTGGCCAGGCTGGGCTCGGGCTTCGACCTGGTGTCCGGCGGCGAGCTGGAGCGGGTCATCAAAGCTGGCGGCGATCCCCGCAAGGTGGTGTTCTCCGGCGTCGGCAAGACCGAAGCCGAGATGCGCCGGGCGCTGGAGCTGGGCATCCTCTGCTTCAACGTCGAGTCGGAAGCGGAGCTGGAGCGCCTGAACCGCGTCGCCGGTGAGCTGGGCGTGCAGGCGCCGGTGTCGCTGCGCGTCAACCCGGACGTCGACGCCCAGACCCATCCCTACATCTCCACCGGCCTGCGCGACAACAAGTTCGGCATCGACATCCGCCGCGCCGAGCAGGTGTATCTGCGCGCCGCCGAGCTGCCGCACATCCGCATCACCGGCGTCGACTGCCATATCGGCTCGCAGTTGACCAAGCTGGATCCGATCGCCGACGCCCTGGAGCGGGTGCTCGCCCTGGTCGACCGCCTGCAAGCGGCCGGCATCGCGCTGGAGCACCTCGACATCGGCGGCGGCATCGGCATCCGCTACCGCGACGAGACGCCGCCGTCGGCCACCGACTACGCCCAGGTCGTGCTGCAGCGGCTGGGCGGGCGCAAGCTCAAGGTGCTCATGGAGCCGGGCCGCGCCATCGTCGGCAACGCTGGCGTGCTGCTGACCCGGGTCGAGTTCCTCAAGACCACCGAGCACAAGAATTTCGCCCTGATCGACGCCGCCATGAACGACCTGATGCGGCCGGCGCTGTACGGCGCTTGGCAGCGCATCGAACCGGTGGTGGAGAACCCGCGGGCCGAGCGGCGGGTCTACGACGTAGTCGGTCCGGTGTGCGAGAGCGCCGACTTCCTCGGCAAGGAGCGCGAGCTCGCCATCGCCCCGGGCGATCTGCTGGCCGTCTGCTCGGCGGGCGCCTACGGCTTCGTGATGAGTTCCAACTACAACACCCGGCCGCGCGCGGCGGAGGTGATGGTGGACGGCGAGCGCACGCATCTGGTGCGCCAGCGCGAAACCGTGGAGGACCTGATGCGCGGCGAGGCGCTGCTGCCGGACTGACCGCGACACCGTGACGAGGGTGCGCAACCGCGCCCTCGTCGCCCCGAATGCACCGCAAGCCCCCTTGACCCGCGAGGCCCCATGAAGCTGCGCTTCACCAAGATGCATGGCATCGGCAACGACTTCGTCGTCATCGACGCGGTCAACCAGCCGGTCGCGCTCAGCGCCGAGCAGATCCGCTTCCTGGCCGACCGCCGCTTCGGCGTCGGCTGCGACCAGGTGCTGCTGGCCGAACGGGCCCAGCGCCCGGGCTGCGACTTTCGTTACCGCATCTTCAACGCCGACGGCGGCGAGGTGGAGCAGTGCGGCAACGGCGTGCGCTGCCTGGGCCGCTTCCTGCTGGAGAAGGGGCTGACCGACAAGCGCCGGCTGACGGTGGAGACCCTGGCCGGGGATACCCATATCACGCTGCTCGACGACGGCCTGGTGCGGGTCGACATGGGCGTGCCGCGCCTGGCCCCGGTCGACGTACCGTTCCAGGCCGAGGCCCAGGCCGAGCGCTACCCGCTGGAAGTGGGCGGGCGCACGCTGACCATCGGCGCGGTGTCCATGGGCAACCCGCACGCGGTGACCGTGGTGGACGACGTCGACACCGCGCCGGTCGCCGAGCTCGGACCGCTGATCGAGCGCCACCCGCGCTTCCCGCGCCGGGTCAACGCCGGCTTCATGCAGGTGCTGGACCGCGGCCACATCCGCCTGCGGGTGTACGAACGCGGCGCCGGCGAAACCCTGGCCTGCGGCACCGGTGCTTGCGCGGCGGCGGTGGCCGGGCAGGTGCAGGGACTGCTGGACCGGGCGGTGACCGTGGACCTGCCGGGCGGCCGGTTGCGCATCGAATGGGGCGGCCCGGGCGAGCCGGTTTACATGACCGGGCCGGCCGTCACCGTTTTCGAGGGCGAGATTGCGCTAAGCTAACGGTCTCGACCAGCAAGACGCCGATAGAGCGTCACCACCACTCGTAGCGGGCACTGGGGGCCTTTTTCATGACCATGCAGCAGCAGGCGCAACGGAGCGAGGACGAGCTGGAGAACGACGTCGCCGCGTTCCTTCTGCGCAACCCGGATTTCTTCCTGCGCCGTCCGGAGCTGCTTCACGAGCTGCGCATTCCGCACGAGTGCGGCGCGGCGATCTCGCTGCTGGAGTACCAGGCGCAGGTGCTGCGCGAGCGCAATCGGCTGCTGCAGAGTCGGCTCGACGAGCTGCTGGCGGTGGCCCGGGACAACGACCGGCTGGCCGATCGGCTGCACCGGCTGACCCTGGAGCTGATGGACGCCGACAGCCTGGAGGCGGTGATCGACTGCCTGACCAGCGCGCTGCGCAACAACTTCCAAATGGATGCGGTGGTGGTGCGGCTGTTCGGCGAGGGCGACCCGCAGTTCGACTGGATCCGCCCCGACGATCCCAACCTGGGCGTATTCGCCAACCTGCTGCGCGACCCGCGCCCGATCTGCGGTCGCCTGACCCGCGATCAGCTGCAGTTCCTGTTCGGCGACAGCGCCGGAGCCATCGGCTCCACCGCCTTGGTGCCGCTGCAGGACGGACGCACCCTCGGCATGCTGGCGATCGGCAGCTTCCAGGCCGACCGCTTCCACCCCGGGCAAGGCACGGTGTTCCTGCGCCAGCTCGGCGCCACCGCCGGCCGCGCCATGCGTCGCTATCTGCCGGCGTGAGCGACGACGCCAGCGCCTGGCTGCAGCGCTTCGAGGCGCATCTGCGCCACGAGCGTCAGCTCGCGCCGCTCACCTGCCAGCATTATCTGCGCGATCTGGCCCTGCTCGATCAGTACCGGCAACAGCAGCGGATCGCCGGCTGGGAGCGCATCGACGCCCAGCACATCCGCCAGTTCGTCGCCGCCCGCCACCGCGCGGGCCTGAGCGGCCGCAGCCTGCAACGGCTGCTGTCGTCGATTCGCGCCTTCTACCGCTACCTGCTGCGCGAGGGCGCCGCCCGCTTCGATCCGGCCGCCGGCGTGCGCGCGCCGAAGTCCCCGCGCAAGCTGCCCAAAGCCCTGGACGTGGACCAGACGGCGGCGCTGCTCGACCTCGAACCGGACGACGCGCTCACCTGCCGCGACCACGCCATCTTCGAGCTGATCTACTCCTCGGGGCTGCGACTGTCGGAAACGGTCAACCTCGACCTTGACCATCTGGATTTGACCCAAGGGCTGGTGACGGTCACCGGCAAGGGCCGCAAGACCCGGGTGGTGCCGGTCGGCCGCCAAGCGCTGAACGCCATCGGCTATTGGCTGAAGCTGCGCGGGCAGTTCGCCGACGCGGCGGAGCGCGCGCTGTTCGTCAGCCGCAACGGCAGCCGCCTGTCGCCCCGCTCGGTACAGACCCGGCTCAACCGGCTGGCGCAGCGGCAAGGGCTCGGCCTTGCCGTGCACCCGCACATGCTGCGCCACTCCTTCGCCAGCCATCTGCTGGAGTCCAGCGGCGACCTGCGCGCAGTGCAGGAGCTGCTGGGGCATGCCGACATCAGCACGACCCAGATCTACACCCATCTGGACTTTCAGCATCTGGCCAAGGTCTACGACGCCGCCCACCCGCGCGCCCGCCGCAAGCCCGGCAAATAGCGCAGCCCCTCGGCGGCGACGGCGCGGCGTCCTTATCTTGTCCTTGACGTGCGGTCTCACACCGCTAGGATGGCGGGGCGATCGGCGCGCCCGTTACGGGCGCCTCCTCTCGTCCCGTCCGACCGACTCACTACTCGTTACTGGAGCACCGGCGTGGAACAATTCAGAGGCACCACCATACTCGCGGTCCGTCGTCACGGCCGGGTGGTCTTAGGCGGCGACGGTCAGGTCACTCTCGGCAACACGGTGATGAAGGGCAACGCCCGCAAGGTTCGCCGCCTGTTCCGCGACGAGGTGCTGGCCGGCTTCGCCGGCGGCACCGCCGACGCCTTCACCCTGTTCGAGCGTTTCGAGGGCCAGCTGGAGAAGCACCGCGGCAACCTCACCCGCGCGGCGGTGGAGATGGCCAAGGACTGGCGCGCCGACCGCGTGCTGCGCCGGCTCGAAGCGCTGCTGATCGTCGCCAACAAGGACGCGATCCTGATGATTTCCGGCAACGGCGACGTGGTCGAGCCTGAGGGCGATCTGATCGCCATCGGCTCCGGCGGCGCCTTCGCGCAGGCCGCGGCCACAGCGCTGATTCAGAACACCGAGCTGTCGGCGCGAGAGATCGTCGAGAAGGCGCTGCACATCGCCGCCGACATCTGCATCTACACCAACCACAACCTGGTCATCGAAGAGCTGGGCGCGTGACGACGCGGCCTTAAGGAGCGAACCATGTCGATGATGACGCCGCGCGAGATCGTTCAGGAGCTGGACAAGCACATCATCGGCCAGGCCAAGGCCAAGCGTGCCGTGGCCATCGCGCTGCGCAACCGCTGGCGGCGCATGCAGGTCGGCGAGGAGCTGCGCAACGAGATCACCCCCAAAAACATCCTCATGATCGGCCCCACCGGCGTGGGCAAGACCGAGATCGCCCGGCGGCTAGCTAAGCTGGCGCAGGCGCCGTTCATCAAGGTCGAGGCCACCAAGTTCACCGAGGTCGGCTATGTCGGGCGCGACGTGGAGTCGATCATCCGCGATCTGGTGGAGATCGCGGTGAAGATGACCCGCGAGGAGGAAATGGCCAAGGTGCGCGCCCGCGCCGAGGACGCCGCCGAGGACCGCATCCTCGACGCGCTGCTGCCGCGGCCGCGCTCCGGCATGCGCTTCGAACCAGAGGAGCCGGCGCCGGACGACGCCACCCGTCAGAAGTTCCGCAAGATGCTGCGCGAGGGCAAGCTCGACGACCGCGAGATCGAGATCGAGCTGCGGGCGGTGCCGATCGGCGTGGAAATCATGGCCCCGCCCGGCATGGAGGAGATGACCAGCCAGCTGCAGTCGCTGTTCCAGAACCTCACCGGCGAGCGCACCAAGACCCGCAAGCTCAAGGTGCGCGAGGCGATGAAGCTGCTGCGCGACGAGGAAGCCGCCAAGCTGGTGAACGAGGAGGACATCAAGCTCAAGGCGGTGCAGAAGGTCGAGCAGAACGGCATCGTCTTCATCGACGAGATCGACAAGATCTGCCGCCGCTCCGAGCACGGCAGCAGCGGCGCCGACGTCTCCCGCGAGGGCGTGCAGCGCGACCTGCTACCGCTGGTGGAGGGCTCGACCGTGTCCACCAAGTACGGCATGGTCCGCACCGACCACATCCTGTTCATCGCCTCCGGCGCCTTCCATCTGGCCAAGCCCTCGGATCTCATCCCCGAGCTGCAGGGCCGCCTGCCGATCCGCGTGGAGCTGGAGGCGTTGGGGGTGGAGGACTTCGTGCGCATCCTCACCGAGCCGGACGCGTCGCTGGTGCGCCAGTACCAGGCGCTGATGGCCACCGAGGGCTTGAAGCTGGAGTTCACCGACGACGGCGTAGCGCGCCTGGCGGAAGTGGCCTGGGAGGTCAACGAGCGCACCGAGAACATCGGTGCCCGCCGCCTGCACACCGTGCTGGAGCGGCTGCTCGAGGAGATCTCCTTCGAGGCGCCCGACCGCGGCGGCCAGACCGTGGTGATCGACGCCAAGTACGTCGACGCCCACCTAGCCGACCTAGCCCGGAACGAGGATCTGAGCCGGTATATTCTTTAAGCGTTGACGGGCCTTGACCGGGCGGAGCCCCCGATGATCCCCACCGAGATCAAACTGCACCGCGTCTCGCGCATCCTCGAGGTGCGCTTCGACGACGGCCAGGCGTTCCAGCTGCCCTGCGAGTACCTGCGGGTGTACTCGCCCTCGGCGGAAGTCCGGGGCCACGGCCCGGGCCAGGAGGTGCTGCAGGTGGGCAAGGAAGAGGTCAACATCCGCAGCATCGAGCCGGTCGGCAACTACGCCGTGCGGCTGATCTTCGACGACGGCCACGCCAGCGGCATATATTCCTGGAGCTATCTGTACGAACTGGGCACGCGCCAGGCGCAGTACTGGCAAGCCTATCTGGACGCGCTCAAGGCCGCCGGCCACGAGCGCAAGCCGCCATCGCAGCACTGAGGACCCCATGGCCGAGCAACCCAACGACACCACCCACTTCGGCTTCCAGCAGGTTCCGGTCGCGGAGAAGGCGCGGCGGGTGCGCGAGGTGTTCCGTTCCGTCGCCGATAAGTACGACGTGATGAACGACCTCATGTCGCTGGGCCTGCACCGGCTGTGGAAGATCCACGCCATCAACCTGCTGCAGCTGCGCCCCGGCATGCACTGCCTGGACCTGGCCGCCGGCACCGGCGATCTGTCGCTGAAGATGGCCCGGGCGGTGGGCCCGCAGGGCTGGGTGGTGATGTCCGACATCAACGAGGCCATGCTCACTCGCGGCCGCGACCGGCTGATCGACGCCGGCGCTATCGGCAACGTCGACTTCGTGCAGATCAACGCCGAGCGCCTGCCGTTCCCCGCCAACAGCTTCGACCGCGTCACCATCGGCTTCGGCCTGCGCAACGTCACCGACAAGGACCAGGCGCTGCGCGAGATGTATCGGGTGCTCAAGCCCGGCGGCATGGCGCTGGTGTTGGAGTTCTCCAATTTGTACGTAAAGCCGCTGCGGCCGCTGTACGACCTGTACTCCTTCCAGGTGTTGCCGCGGCTGGGCAAACTGGTGGCGGACGACGCCGACAGCTACCGCTATCTGGCCGAGTCCATTCGCATGCACCCGGATCAGGCCACGCTCAAGGACATGATGAGCACGGCCGGGTTCGAGGACTGCGATTACCTGAACATCAACGCCGGCATCGTGGCCATCCACCGCGGCCGCAAGTACTAGCGTACGTGCTCGCGGCGGTCGGCCCGCCATCGCCAGGTAGCGCCATGGACCCCAAGCAGATACTGCTCAAGCCGCTGGAGACGGCGGTCAACCAAGTGCTACGCCTCGATCCGGAGGCGCGGGCGCGGCTGCGCCCGCTGACCGGACGGACCCTGCGCATCGAACTGGCCGGCCTCGAGCTGGTGCTGCGCGCCTACTTCAGCGAACGGGGCGTGACCCTGTCGACGCCCGACCCAGCCGATCCGCCGCCGGACGCCAGCGTGCGGCTGTCGCCTGGCGCACTGCTCAGCCTGGCGCGCAGCCGCGGCGAGAACGCCCAGGGCGTGGAGTTCCGCGGCGACGTGGCGGTGGTGCACGCGGTGCGCCGGCTGGTGTCGCAGCTCGATCTGGACTGGGAGGAGCAGCTGTCGAAGCTGACCGGCGACATCGTCGCCCACCAGATCGGCCAGGCGGTGCGGGGACTGACCGGCTGGCTCCGCCACACCGGCCGTACCTTCGAGCGCAACGCCGCCGAATACCTCACCGAAGAAAGCCGGCAGCTGCCGTCGCGCCCCGAGGTGGAAGACTTCCTGGATCAGGTGGACCGGCTGCGCGCCGACGCCGATCGCCTCAGCGCCCGCCTGCAGCGGCTGGAGCAGCGGCAGCGGGCTGGGCGCGCATGAAGGGCCTGCGCCGCATCCTACGCATCACCCACATCAATCTGGTCCTGATCAAGAACGGACTGGACGAGCTGATCCTGTCCATCCCGATCGCCCGCCCGGTCCGCTTCGTCAAGGCCTTCATGTTCTGGCGCTGGTTCAAGGCGCCCAGCGGCTCGCGCGGCGAGCGCATCCGCAAGAGCCTGGAGGAACTGGGACCGATCTTCGTCAAATTCGGGCAGATTCTCTCCACCCGCCGCGACCTGCTGCCCAACGACATCGCCGTCGAGCTGGCCAAGCTGCAGGACCAGGTGGCACCCTTCCCCGGCGAGGACGCCAAGCGCCTCGTCGAGGCCGCGCTGGGCCAGCCGGTGGAGCAGGTGTTCGCCGAGTTCGACATCCAGCCGCTGGCCTCGGCCTCGATCGCCCAGGTGCACGCCGCGCGCCTGCTCGACGGCCGCGAGGTGGTGGTGAAGATCCTGCGTCCCGGCATTGAGCGGGTGATCGAGGACGACCTGGAGCTGATGTACGCCCTGGCCGATCTGGTCGAACGCTACTCCAAGGTCGGCCGCCGCCTGCACCCGCGCGAGATCGTCGCCGAATTCGAGAAGAACATCTTCGACGAGCTCGACCTGATGCGCGAGGCCGCCAACGCCAGCCAGCTCAAGCGCAACTTCAAGGACTCGGACATCCTGTACGTCCCCGAGGTGTACTGGCCTTACGTGCGCCGCAACGTGCTGGTGATGGAGCGCATCCGCGGCGTGCCGATCAGCGCCGTCGACACGCTGCGCAGCCACGGCGTGGACATGAAGAAGCTGGCCGAGCGGGGGGTGGAGATCTTCTTCACCCAGGTGTTCCGCGACAGCTTCTTCCACGCCGACATGCACCCCGGCAACATCTTCGTCGACATCAGCGACCCGGCGGAGCCCAAGTACATCGCGGTCGACTTCGGCATCATCGGCACCCTGGCGCCGACCGACCACCGCTATCTGGCCGAGAACTTCCTGGCCTTCTTCCGCCGCGACTACCGGCGCGTGGCGGAGCTGCACGTGGAATCCGGCTGGGTGCCGCCCTCGACCCGGGTCGACGAGTTCGAAGCCGCCATGCGCACCGTCTGCGAGCCGATCTTCGAGCGGCCGCTCAAGGACATCTCCTTCGGCTCGCTGCTGTTGCGGCTGTTCCAGACCGGCCGGCGCTTCGACATGGAAGTGCAGCCGCAGCTGGTGCTGCTGCAGAAGACCCTGCTCAACATCGAAGGCCTGGGCCGCGAGCTCTATCCCGACCTGGATTTGTGGAAAACCGCCAAACCGTACATGGAACGCTGGATGCGCCAGGAGCTGGGCCTCGGCTCGGTGATGCGGCGCCTGCGCCGCGAGCTGCCGGTGTGGGGCGAGCAGCTGCCAGAGCTACCCGCGCGGCTGACCCGCGCCATGCAGGATCTCGCCGCCACGCGCGCCGAGCTGGGCCGGCAGGCCGAGGAGCTGAGCGCCCTGCGCCGGGAGCTGCGCCATGGCAGCCGCCGCAATTTCGGCGCCGTGGTCGGCGCGGCGCTGCTGCTGGCCGCTTTTCTGCTGCTGGGCTTGAGCGGCGAGCAGCCGCTGCTGCCGGTGGAGCGACCGCTGTTCAGCTGGATCCTGGCCGGTCTGGGGACGCTGTTGCTGGTCGGCTCCAATCTGCGCCGCTGACCGCGGCGCCTTCCCAACGCGCCAGCTCGGCCATCTCCTCGACGTCGAGCGTCCCGCTGCCGTCGCGATCGAGATGACGGAACAAGCCGAGGTAGAACTCGTCCTCGCTCAGGCGCAGGTCCGCGTCGGCGTCGAAACCGGCGAACAGGTAGGGCGGTCCGCGGAATTCGTCGGCATCCAGGCGATGGTCGCCGTTGCGGTCCCAGCGTTGAAACAAGCCCGTCTGCACCAGGCCGGGCTGATCGAGCGGCGGACGATCATCGGCCGTCGCGGCGCTGGCCAGCGTCAGCAGGAGCGCGATTGCCGGGCCTCTGCAAAGCATGCGGAGTTCGCGGTTGTTATGGGTATGACAGCGGAATTTCTCGTTATGGGGACGGCCTGAGGCCAAACCAAGGCCGGCAGCGCGGAGCGTCAGGGCGTGGCCGCCTGCCAGCGCTGCCGCTGCGTCCGCTGGACGTCGAGCATCTGCGCCAGCGAAATCAGCCGCACCCCGCGTTCGGCCAGCGTCGGCAGGCGCGCCTCCAGCACGTGCAGGGTCGATTCGTAGGGGTGGCCGATGGCGATGGCCGCGCCGTCGCGGCGGGCCAGCGTCAGCAGCCGCTCGAACGCCGCCTCGACCGCGGCCGGCGACGGATCGTGATCGAGAAACACGTGCCGGCGCAGGACGGGCAGGCCGTTTTCCTGCGCCATCTGCTCCGCCACGGTCTCGGCGCTGGTGCGGCTGTCGACGAAGAACAGCCCGCCGCGCGCCTTGAGCTCGCGCATGAGCCAGGTCATGTGGCCAGGATGGCGGGTGAGCAGACTGCCCATGTGGTTGTTGACGCCGACCACGTGTGGCACGGCTTCGAGGTCGGCGCGTACCGCGGCCAGGAATTCCGCCTGATCCATGTGCAGGGTCAACGCGCCGGGGCCGGGGCTGCGGCCCTCGACGTTCTCCATCGGCAGGTGCAGCAGCACTTCCTTGCCGGCGGCGTGCGCCTCCCGGGCCAGGCGCGGCGTGTGGGCGACGTGGGGCAGGAAGGCGCAGGCCACCGGGCCGGGCAGGGCAATGACGCGGTGACCGGCCTGCAGCCGGTCACCGAGGTCGTCGATGATGATGCTGATGACGGCTTCCGCGCTCGCCGCCTGCCCAAACGGCAGCCACAGCAAAACGGCGAACAGCAGCCGCCAACGCGCCATCATCAGCCTTGCTTGGCGCGCCGGCCGCTGACGATCGCCAGCCCGCGCAACAGGTTGGTGGCCTCCAGCAAGGCGTAGTCCTCGCTCAGATCGGCGGCCGCGGCCGACGGCGTGGCACTGCTAGCGCCGCTGCCCTTGCCGGGGTTGCTCAGATGCCCCTTGAGATCGGCCTCGCGCACCCGGCGCACGCTCTCGTCATCGGCCTTGGCCAGCTTGTACGGCTGAATCTCGATGTCCGGCACGATGCCCTCGGCCTGGATGGAGCGGCCGGACGGTGTGTAGTAGCGCGCCGTGGTGATCTTCACCGCGCCGCCGTCCTTCAGCGGCAGGATGGTCTGCACCGAGCCCTTACCAAAGGTGCGCTGCCCCATGATCACCGCCCGGCCATGATCCTGCAGGGCGCCGGCGACGATCTCGGAGGCCGAGGCCGAGCCGGAATTGACCAGCACCACCATCGGCGCGCCGTCGATCACATCCGGGGGCGTGGCGTACCAGACGTTCTCGGATTTGTCCCGGCGGCCGTCGGTGTAGACGATCTTGCCCTCGCTCAGGAAGGCGTCGGCGACGGCGACGCTGGCGCTGAGCACACCGCCCGGGTTGTTGCGCAGATCCAGCACCAGCCCGCGCAGCGAACCGCCGGCCTCCTTCTTGAGGTTCTCCACGGCCTTCACCAGATCCTCGCCGGTGCGCGCCTGGAACTGGCTGATGCGCACGTAGCCCAGACCGTCGTCGAGCATGCGGCTCTTGACGCTCTTCACCTGCACGATGGCGCGGGTGATGGTGACGTCGAACGGCTCGCTCTGGCCCTCGCGCAGGATGGTCAGCACGATGTTGCTGCCGGGCTCGCCGCGCATGAGCTTGACCGCCTCGCTCAGGGTCATATCCTTCACCGGCCGGTTGTCCAGCCGCAGGATCAGATCGCCCGCCTTGATGCCGGCATTGGCCGCCGGCGTGTCGTCGATGGGAGCGATCACCTTCACCAAACCGTTTTCCTGCCCGACCTCGATGCCCAGCCCGCCGAAAGCGCCGCTGGTGCTGGCCTGCAGGTCCTGATACTGGGCGTTGTCGAGGTAAGTCGAGTGCGGATCGAGCCCCGCGAGCATGCCGCGCACGGCGTTCTCCAGCAGGGTCTTGTCGTCCACGTCCTCGACGTAGTCCCGCTTGATGCGGGTGTAGACCTCGCTAAAGACGCGCAGCTCCTCGAGCGGCAGTTCGACCCTTGGCTGGCCGTCGGCGGAGACACTGGGTGCCATCGAGCCAAAGGCCCCCAGGGCGACACCCGTGCACAAAGCCAAAAGAGTGGGTTTGATTCGCATATCGCTGCTCCTGGCGCAATTAGCCTACGACCAGATGCCGAAAGACATCGGTTAAGCCAGTAAACACCGCGTACGGGGCGCCGTTCCGTGATTCGTGTCACCCGGTAACGACAGTACCGGAGACGACAGTCAAGCGCCGCCGCCCCGCGGCCGCAGCCAAGTGAGGGGATCGACCGGCTTTCCGCCCGAACGAATCTCGAAATAAAGACCGGGCTTGTTCCGGCCGCCGCTGGTGCCGACGGCGGCGATCACCTCGCCGGCCTGGACCCAGTCGCCCGCCTCTTTATAGATGGCTTCGTTATGCCCGTAGAGGGTCATGTAACCATCTCCGTGATCGATGATCAATAACAGCCCCATGCCGCGCAGCCAGTCGGCGAACACCACCTGGCCGTGGGAGACGGCGCGCACCGCGGCGCCGGCCTTGCCCTCGATCACCAGGCCGCTCCAGCGCATGCTGCCCAGCCCGCGCTCCTGGCCGAAGCGCGCCGCCAGCGTCCCCTGCAACGGCCAGTCGAGCCGCCCTCGGCTGTCCTTGAACGGCCGCTGCTTCAGGCGCGGGTCCTGCTGGATGTCGGCCAGCGCGTTGCGCAGCTCGTCGAGCACCTTCTGCAGCTGCTTCTCGTCGCCCTGCAGACGCGCCAGCTGCAAGTTCTTTTCCTCGATCTCGGCCTGCAGCCGCGCCAGCGCCTGACTGCGCTCGCTGCGCGCCTCCGCCAGCTGCTGGCGTTCGGCGAGCTGGCGGCCGCGCAGTTCCTCCAGGGCGATCAGTTCCTCCCGCAGCAGGCGCTCGACCTCTTTGAAGCGCTCCAACTGCGCCGCCGCGGCGCGAATGCGCTCGGCGCGGGCATCGTTGAAATGGCGGTAATACGCCATCATCCGCCCCATGGCGGCGGGATCTTCCTGGTTGAGCAGCAGCTTCAGGAACGCCTGCTGGCCCTGGGCATAAGCGGACAGCAGCTGCCGCCCCAGGTAGTCCTGCTGCTGGCGCAGCCGCGCTTCCTCGCCGGCGTACTCCTCGCGCAGGGCCTCCACCCGCCGCTGCTTCTCGGCCTGCTCCTGCTCCAGCTGGCGCAGCCGCCCCATGATTTGGCCGATGTTCTGATCGAGGGTGCGCAGCTCGGCGCTGAGCCGGTCCTGGCGGCCGCGCTCGCGCTGCAGCTCGGCCTGCACCGCCCGGATCTGCTGGCGCACCCGCTCCAGCTCGCGCGCCCGCGCGTCGACATCGGCCGCGCCGGCAGCGGCGACCATGCCGCCTAGTAGACAGCCTAGGAGTAGCGAGCGGAAACGGGCGAGGGAGGTCGTTGCCACTTGACTAGGGAGTAATTTCTTATAGTAAGAAGTGATTACTTGCCATTCATCTACGCGTGTCTTACCTGTATAATCGGGAGTTTATCGGCAGACCGTTTATACTCATGGTTACTGTCGAACAGGGAAGACACCAACGCGAACGCCTCCCGGCTTAGTAGCAACAACAAGAGGGTCCAAGGAATGGTCGCTATACTCGAAGATGATATCCAGCCCGCTGCCCGCGCGTTGAAGGCCATGTCGCATCCCTTGCGGTTGCGCATCCTCTGCATCCTCGGTGAAACCGAGGTCAACGTCCAGGACATCGTCAGCGAAGTCGGCACCTCGCAGAGCAACATCTCGCAACACCTCGCCATACTGCGCGAGAAAGGCATCATCACCGCTCGCAAGGATGCCAACCGCGTCTACTACCGAGTCCAGGACAGGCGGATACTCAATCTAATTGGTATGATGCGCGACGTGTTTGCGGCGCCGCGCCTCAGCCGGAGCATGTCGGACTTTTGAGTGGCGGCGCCGTCGTGTTTCCTTAGGGACGGCGCAGATGCATCAATTTATTGAGTTTATCGGCAACCATTGGCTGCTGGTGTCGGCCTTCGGCATCGTACTGGTCGTGCTGATCGTGACTGAAGTACGGCGCCTGAAGGCCGGCGCCACCAGTCTCGAGCCCGCCGCGGCGACCCAGCTGTACAACCGACAGGATGCGGTGTTCCTGGACGTCCGCGGCGAGGCCGAATTTCGCAAGGCCCATCTGCCGGGCGCGGTCAACGCGCCGGCCAGCGCGCTCGCCGAGCGGCTGAGCAAGCTCGAGCGCCTCAAGCAGCGCCCCGTCATCGTCTACTGCGCCACCGGCCTGCAGTCCGGCCGCGCCGCCGCCGAGCTGAAAAAAGCCGGCTTCGGCCAGATTTACGAATTGAAAGGCGGCTTCGCCGCCTGGCAAGCGGCCGGTTTTCCGCTTGAGCGTAAGTAATCCTTTCTGACAGCTTGAGAGACATCATGAGCAATCAACCGCAACAGGGCGCCGCCGGGCAGGCCGCTCCGCAGCAGCTCTTCAACATCGCCAAGATCTACGTGAAGGACGTCTCCTTCGAGACCCCGAATTCCCCGCAGATCTTCCAGGCCGGCGAGTGGCGGCCGAACGTGAACGTCGATCTGGCAACCAACGCCCAGGCGATCGCCGACAAGACCTTCGAGGTCGTGCTCAGCATCACCGTCACCACCAAGCTCGAAGACAAGACCGCTTACCTCTGCGAGGTGCACCAGGCCGGCATCTTCCAGCTCGACGGCTTCGACGAGCCGACCTTGCGCGGCATCCTCGGCAGCTACTGCCCGTCAATCCTGTTCCCGTACGCGCGCGAGGCCATCTCCGATCTCGTCGCCAAGGGCGGCTTCCCGCAGATGCTGCTCGGACCGGTCAACTTCGACGCCCTGTATGCTCAGCGCTTGGCCGAGGAGCAACAGCGGCAGGCGTCCTCGAACTCCGCCACTCACTGAGGTCGGCCATGAGCGGCTGCTGGGGCGTTGTCGGTGCCGGCTCCTGGGGCACCGCGCTGGCGATCGTGCTGGCCCGTAACGGCCATCGGGTGCGGCTGTGGGACCACGACCTCGGCCACATCGCGCGTCTGAGCGCCGATCGCGAGAACCGCCGCTATCTGCCAGGAGCCCCCCTCGCGCCCACCATCGAGCCGGTATCCAAGCTGGCGGCCACGGTTGAGGACACCGACCAGACCCTGCTCGTGGTGCCCAGCCATGCCTTCCGCGACGTGCTGGCGCAACTGCGCCCGATCTGGCCGCGGGGCCGCGGCGTGGTATGGGCCACCAAGGGTCTGGACGCCGCCTCGGGCGGGCTCTTGCATCAGGTGGCGGCGGCCGAGCTGCCGACCGCCGGCGCGCTGGCCGTGCTGTCCGGTCCGAGCTTCGCCAAGGAGGTCGCGGCCGGCCTGCCGACCGCGGTGACCGTCGCCTCCACCGACGAGGGCTTCGCCAAAACCGTGGCGACCGCCTTCCACAGCGAAAGCTTCCGGGTCTACACCAGTAGCGACATCACCGGCGTCGAGCTCGGCGGCTCGGTCAAGAACGTGCTGGCGATCGCCACCGGCATCGCCGACGGCATGGGCTTCGGCGCCAACGCCCGTGCCGCGCTGATCACCCGCGGCCTGGCCGAGATCATGCGGCTGGGCGTGGCGCTGAAGGCCGAGCCGCAGACGCTGATGGGGCTGGCCGGGGTCGGCGACCTGATCCTCACCTGCACCGACGACCAGTCGCGCAACCGGCGCATGGGCCTGGCGCTGGGGCGGGGCCTGAGCATCGAGCAGGCGCAGGCGCAAATCGGCCAGACCGTCGAGGGCGTGCGCACCGCCGGCGAGGTGTTCGCGCTGGCGCAGCGGCTGGGCGTGGAAATGCCGCTGTGCGAGCAGGTCTACCGGCTGCTACAGGGCGAGCTGACCGTCAGCGAAGCGGTGCAAGCGCTGATGGGGCGCAGCCAGAAAGCCGAATTCTGGCGCTGAAACGGCCCGCGCTCGCGCGCGGGCTCGACGGCCGCTTCGCGGCGCTCAACAGCCGCCGGCGTAGCCGTTCTGGCGCCACGCCTCGTAAACCACCACCGCCACCGCGTTCGACAGATTCAGGCTGCGGTTGCCCGGCAGCATGGGGATGCGCAGTATGCGCTCCGGCTCGAAGCGGGCCAGCAGCCGCGCGTCGAGGCCGCGCGTTTCTGGGCCGAACACGAAGGCGTCGCCCGGGCGAAACGTCGGCTCGTGGTAGAACCGCTGCCCCTTGGATGAGCAGGCGAACAGCCGCTGCGGCGCCACCGCCTCGAGGAAAGCGTCGAAACTGGCGTGCTCGCGCAGCCGGGCCCACTCGTGATAGTCGAGCCCGGCGCGACGCAGCCGGCTGTCCTCCATCACGAATCCCAAGGGGTGGATCAGATGCAGCTGCGCGCCGCTGTTGGCGCACAGCCGGATGATGTTGCCGGTGTTCGGCGGGATTTCGGGTTCGACCAGGACCACGTGGAACATGGCGGCGGATTGTCGCCCGCCACCGTGCGCCGGCGCAACGCCCGGCGCCCGCCGCGCTACTCCATGCCCAGCTCTTTGATCTTGCGCGTGAGGGTATTGCGGCCCCAGCCGAGCAGGCGCGCGGCGTCATGGCGCCGGCCGCCGGTGCGGGCCAGCGCGGTCTGAATCAGGATCCGCTCGAAGCGGGGCGTGGCGTGGGCCAGCACGCCCTGTTCCCCCTGATCGAGCTGCTGCTGGGCCCAGCGCGCCAGCGCCGATTCCCAGTCGACCTGCTCGCCGCGGTTGTCGGCGCCGTTGCGCAGCTCCGGCGGCAGATCCTCCATGTGCACTTCCTTGCCGCTGGCCATCACCGTGAGCCAGCGGCAGGTGTTCTCCAGCTGGCGCACGTTGCCCGGCCAGGGCAGGCTGGCCAGGTAGCGCTCCACACCGGGCCGGAGCACTTTCGGCTCTACCCGCAGCTCGCGCGCCGCCTTGCGCAGGAAGTAGCGTGCCAGCTGCGGGATGTCCTCGCGCCGCTCGCGCAGCGGCGGCAGATGGATGCGGATGACGTTGAGGCGGTGGAACAAGTCCTCGCGGAAGCGCCCTTCCGCCACCCGCTGCTCCAGATTCTGGTGGGTGGCGGCGATGATGCGCACGTCCACCTTGATCGGCGTGTGGCCACCCACCCGATAGAACTCGCCGTCGGCCAGCACCCGCAGCAGGCGGGTCTGCAGTTCCGCCGGCATGTCGCCGATCTCGTCGAGGAACAAGGTGCCGCCGTCGGCCTGCTCGAAACGGCCGCGCCGCATGGTCTGAGCGCCGGTGAAGGCGCCCTTCTCGTGGCCGAACAGCTCGCTCTCCATCAGGTCGCGCGGAATCGCGGCCATGTTCAAGGCGATGAACGGGCGATCCCGGCGCGGGCTGTGGCGATGCAGGGCGTGCGCCACCAGCTCCTTGCCGGTGCCCGATTCGCCATTGATCAACACGGTGATGTTGGAGCTGGACAGGCGACCGATGGCGCGGAACACCTCCTGCATGGCCGGCGCCTCGCCGATGATCTCCGGCATCTGCTCGGACGCGGCCGGCGACGGCGCCGCCACCGGTTCGCGGCTGGCGATGGCGCGGCGTACCAGCTCCACGGTGTCGTCGATGTCGAACGGCTTGGGCAGGTATTCGAATGCACCGCCCTGGTAGGCGGAAACGGCGGCGTCGAGGTCGGAATGGGCGGTGATGACGATCACTGGCAGCTCCGGCCAGCGTTCGCGAACCACCTGCAGCAGCTGCAGCCCGTTGAGACCGGGCATGCGCACGTCCGTCATCAGCACGGTCGGCTGTTCCCGCTCGAGCCGGCTGAGGACGGCATCGCCGCTTTCGAAACTGGTCACCTCCATTTCCGCCTGGGACAGCGCCTTTTCCAGTACCCAGCGGATCGAGCGGTCGTCATCTACTATCCAGACTCGGCGCTCAGCCTTCATGCTCGCCCTCCAAGGGTAGCCAGATCGTAAAAACGGTTTCGCCCGGCTCGCTGACACACTCGATCAAGCCTCCATGCTGGTTGACCAGGGTCTGAGCGATCGGCAGGCCCAGACCGGTGCCCTCGGCACGGGTGGTAACCATGGGATAGAAAATCTTGTCGATCACATCCGGATCGACGCCCGGACCGTTGTCGACGATGTCGACCCGCACCACCAGCTTGTGGACAGTGTCGCCGATGGTGAACCGGCGCTGCGTGCGGGTGCGGACCACGATCGTGCCCTGGCGGCCCACCGCCTGCAGCGCGTTGCGCATGATGTTGAGCACCGCCTGGATCAGCTGATCGGGCTCGCCCATCAGCGGCGGGATGCTGGGGTCGTAATCACGCACGATGGTGACGCCGTCCGGCGCCTCGGCCTGCACCAGCTGCCGCACCCGCTCCAGCACCTCGTGGATGTTCAACGGCCGGTACTGCTTGGGCGCGCCGGTCGGTCCGTTCATGCCGTCGACCAGCTTCTGCAGGCGATCGGCCTCGCCGATGATGATCTGGGTGTACTCCTTGAGCTCCGGCCGCTGCAGCTCGCGCTCCAGCAGCTGCGCGGCGCCGCGCAACCCGCCCAGCGGGTTCTTGATCTCGTGCGCCAGGCCGCGAATCAGCTCGCGGATGGCGCGGTTCTGGGCGATCAGCAGTTGCTCGCGGCTGATCCGCAGATGCCGGTCGAGCTGAGCCAGCTCCAGCAGCACCTGCTGATCGGACAGGGGCGTGATGGTGCAATCGACGGTGATGGCCTGCTGGCCGAGCACGTACATGCGCCGCTCGCGATCGGTGTAGGCAACGCCACTGGCGCGCGCCTGCTCGACCGCGGCCAGCAGCTGATCGGCGCCGTCGGCCAGCTGGGCCAGCGACTGCCCCATCATCTGGCGAGCGCTGACCCCGAATAGCGCTTCGGCGGCAGGATTCATGTAGCGAATACGCGCCTCGGCATCGAGCAGCACCAAGGCGGTACTCAGGTACTCGGCAAGATTGGATACGGTTCGTTTGTTCGACGCCATGTTCGAAATCTGTGCAAAATTCTTACCAAGTCCGAGATAGCGGCCTGGCGCTGCATTTACGCCCGAGATAAGGGTGCGTCGAGCCGATCCATGCACCAAAATAGTGCATCGCCGATCATCATACTGCGGCTTGGCACACAAGCGGCCACGGCCAGCGCCGTGCCCACAGCGGGTCACTTGCCGGATTTGGACGGCTTGGCGGGATTCTGCTGATTCGCAGGGTTGGCCGGATGGGCCGGGTGATAGATGGAGGGCTTGTGTAGGTAAAAGGTGTGGGGCTCGGCTTGCGCCACCACTTGGCCGCTGGCGTCGATCAGCTCAGCGCCGACCGTGTGGGCGCCGCGATCGAGACCGGTCAACGACACCTGGGTCAACGATCCAGGGCCAGCCACCACCTGACCATCGAGCAGGATACGCAGCTGATAGCCCCTGACGAGCCCAGGCTCGATGCCGACCGCCACGTCCACCTCGCCAGCGGCGCTATGAATGGTGGCCTCCGGCGCCGGCGCGAGGATAGTCAGGGTGGGCACGATCGCTGGCGCGGTCGTGGTCGCGCGCTCCGCAGCGGGCGCCGAGGGGGCCGGCGCCATCTTGACGCTCGGTGCCGGCTTGACCTCGATCTTTTCGGAACCGGCCTGCGGCTTGTCGCTGAAGTGCCAGACGCCGTTGGCATCGCGCCAACGATAGACCTCGGCCGCGTTGGCCAGCGCGGCGGCGAGCAACAGCAGAACACCGACGGTCTTGTTCATGTTTCCCAGCTTAGGACAAGGACCGAACGGCCACAATACGACATCCGCCTATAAAAAAACGCAGGCCCCGGAGGGGCCTGCGTCGTGCCGATGCCTCGCAGCCTGTATTAGAGGCTGTAGTAGAGATCGAACTCCACCGGATGGGTGGTCATGCGCACGCGCTGGACGTCGGCCATCTTCAGCGCGATGTAGGAGTCGATCACGTCGTCGGTGAACACGCCGCCCTTCTTCAGGAACTCACGATCCTGATCGAGCGCCTGCAGCGCCTGCTCCAGCGAGAAGGCCACCTTCGGCAGGTTCTTCTCTTCCTCCGGCGGCAGGTCGTACAGATCCTTGTCCGCGGCGTCGCCGGGGTGGATCTTGTTCTGGATGCCGTCCAGACCGGCCATCATCATGGCGGCGAAGGCCAGATACGGGTTGGCGGTCGAGTCGGGGAAGCGGACCTCGATGCGGCGCGCTTTCGGGTTGGTGACGTACGGAATGCGGATCGACGCCGAGCGGTTACGCGCGGAGTAGGCCAGCATCACCGGTGCCTCGAAGTGCGGCACCAGGCGCTTGTAGCTGTTGGTGGACGGGTTGGTGAACGCGTTCAGGGCGTGGGCGTGCTTGATGATGCCGCCGATGTAGTACAGCGCCAGCTCGGACAGGCCACCGTACTTGTCGCCGGTGAACAGGTTCTTGCCTTCCTTCGCCAGCGACTGGTGCACGTGCATGCCCGAACCGTTGTCGCCGACCAGCGGCTTCGGCATGAAGGTCGCCGTCTTGCCGTAGGCGTGGGCGACGTTCTGCACCACGTACTTCAGGGTCTGCACGTCGTCGGCCTTGCGCACCAGCGTGCCGAACTTCACGCCGATTTCGCACTGGCCGGCGGTCGCCACCTCGTGGTGGTGCACTTCGACCCCCAGTCCCATTTCCTCCAGCGCCTCGCACATGGCGGCGCGGATGTCGTGCAGGCTGTCGACCGGCGGCACCGGGAAGTAACCACCCTTGACGCCGGGCCGGTGCCCCATGTTGCCGTCCGGATAGACCTTCTCCGAGTTCCAGCCGGCTTCCTGGGAATCGATCTTGTAGAAGCAGCCGCTCATGTCGGCGCCCCAGCGAACGTCGTCGAAGATGAAGAACTCGTTCTCGGGACCGAAGAAAGCGGTGTCGGCGATGCCGGTGGACTGCAGATAGGCCTCGGCCCGCTTGGCGATGGAGCGCGGATCGCGCTCGTAGCCCTGCATGGTGCTGGGCTCGATGATGTCGCAGACCAGGTTCAGGGTCGGCTCGTCGAAGAACGGATCGATCACCGCGGTGGCCGGATCCGGCAGCAGAATCATGTCGGACTCGTTAATGCCCTTCCAGCCGGCGATCGAGGAGCCATCGAACATCTTGCCGCTTTCGAACACGTCCAGGTCGATGGTACGCGCCGGCACGGTGACATGCTGCTGCTTACCCTTGGTATCAGTGAAGCGGAAATCTACGTACTTGATTTCCTTGTCTTTGATGAGCTTTAGAACGTCCTCAGCCGTGCGAGACATGCCTCGACCTCCACTGGAGAGATGAAATTGACTGGCGGGGCCAGCCGGTAACGAAAGTCGGTTATGGTGTGAGCACGAACCATGCCAACGGCACCAAACTAGGCATTGTGCGCGCACTATCAGTGCAAACGCCGAGAAACCTCACCAATAGTTTGCACCACCAAAGTGCGTCGCACTTTGCATTTGCCCCATCTTGGTGCACACCACATTCCCTATATGAGCCGGCAGGACCGGCACGGTCCGATACGCCTTCGCTCATCCTCGGCAAGCGGCGAGATGTTAGTCCTAATGCCATCCTTTTAAAACAGATGGCGGCAGCCTCGGGCCAGACAATGCCGACTGGCGCGCAGCCTTCATCGCCAAACCGGTGCAGGCTATACTTTCCCGTCCGTTCAAGCCCCAAGCGCACGGCGGACGACGGCGCTTGGGGCCGATTCTGGATTTCAGATTTGCCTGCCCGGGCGATCCCGCAAAGTTTCTTTAGCCAATAGGGGGCAGCCTTGCCTGCTAACGCCAGCAAACCCATGACCTTCCAAGAGCTGATCCTGACGCTGCAGACCTATTGGGCACAGCAGGGCTGTGTGATCATGCAGCCGCTCGACATGGAGGTCGGCGCCGGAACCTTCCACCCGTCCACCTTCCTGCGGGCGATCGGCCCCGAACCCTGGAACGCGGCCTACGTCCAGCCGTCGCGCCGTCCCACCGACGGTCGCTACGGCGAGAATCCCAACCGGCTGCAGCACTACTACCAGTTCCAGGTGGTGATGAAGCCGTCGCCGCTGAACATCCAGGAGCTCTACCTCGGCTCGCTGAAGCTGCTGGGCTTCGACCCGCTGGTGCACGACATCCGCTTCGTCGAGGACAACTGGGAGTCGCCGACCCTGGGCGCCTGGGGGCTGGGCTGGGAGGTCTGGCTGAACGGCATGGAGGTCACCCAGTTCACCTATTTCCAACAGGTCGGTGGCCTCGACTGCGAGCCGGTCATGGGGGAGATCACCTATGGCCTGGAGCGCCTGGCGATGTACATCCAGAACGTGCCCACGGTCTATGACCTGATCTGGACCGTGGGTCCGCAGGGGCCGGTGACCTACGGCGACGTCTACAAACAGAACGAAGTGGAAATGTCGGCCTACAACTTCGAACACGCCGACACCGACAGCCTGTTCCGCTGGTTCGACACCTGCGAGCGCGAGAGCCAGCGCCTGATCGGCCTGGGGCTGCCGCTGCCGGCCTACGAGATGGTGCTGAAGGCCTCGCACACGTTCAACCTGCTCGATGCGCGCCGCGCCATTTCGGTGACCGAGCGCCAGGGCTACATCCTGCGGGTGCGCGCGCTGGCGCGCGCGGTGGCCGAGGCCTATTACGCCGCCCGCGAAAAGCTGGGCTTCCCGATGCTGGCGGCCGGGAAGGAGAAGAACTGATGACTGAGCGATTGGACTTCCTGGTCGAGCTCGGCAGCGAGGAGCTGCCGCCCAAGGCACTGCTGCGACTGCGCGACGCTTTCCGTGACGAACTGGTGCAGGGCATCGACGAGGCCGGGCTTGAGCACGGCGCGGTGCACGCTTACGCCACGCCGCGGCGGCTGGCGGTGCTGATCGAGGGGCTGGCCACCCAGCAGCCCGATCAGGCCATCGAGCGCCGCGGGCCGGCGCTGAGCGCGGCCTACGACGCCGCCGGCAATCCCACCAAGGCCGCCGAGGGCTTCGCCCGTTCCTGCGGCGTGACCATGGATCAGCTGGAGCGGCTGGAAACCGACAAGGGCGCTTGGCTGGTGTACCGAGGCACCCGTCCGGGCCAACCGGCCAAGGCGCTGCTGCCGGCGCTGGTGCAGCGCGCGCTCGACCGCCTGCCCATCCCCAAGCGCATGCGCTGGGGCGCCGGCAAGGCCGAATTCGTGCGCCCGGTGCACTGGCTGGTGCTGCTGCTGGGCGAGGAGGTGGTGCCGGCGCGGCTGTTCGACATCGACAGCGACCGCCTCACCCGCGGCCACCGCTTCCATCATCCCGAGCCGATCAGCCTGGGCCATCCGCGCGAGTACGTCACCAAGCTGGCCGAGGCCGGCCGTGTGCTGGTGGATTTCGAGCAGCGCCGCGAGCGGATCCGCGCCCAGGCGCAGGCCGCCGCCGAGGCCCATGGCGGCCAGGCGGTGATCGAGCCGGAGCTGCTGGACGAGGTCACCGCCCTGGTGGAATGGCCGGTGGCGATCGTCGGCCGCTTCGAGGAGCGCTTCCTGGACGTACCGGCCGAAGCGCTGATCTCCAGCATGCAGGGGCACCAGCGCTACTTCCCGCTGCGCGACCGCGAGGGGCGGCTGCTGCCGCGCTTCATCACCATCGCCAACATCGAGAGTCTCGACCCGGCGGTGGTCCAGGCCGGCAACGAACGCGTGATCCGGCCCCGCCTGACCGACGCCGCCTTCTTCTGGGAGCAGGACCGCAAGGTCCGGCTGGAAACCCGCATCGAGGGCCAGCGGCACGTGGTGTTCCAGCAGCAGCTGGGCAGCCTCTATCAGAAGACCGAGCGGGTGGCGGCGCTGGCTGACTACCTGGCGCATGCGCTCGGCCGGGATGCGGCGCTGGCGGTGCGCGCGGCCTGGCTGGCCAAGTGCGACCTCAGTACCGAGATGGTCGGCGAGTTCCCCGAGCTGCAGGGCATCATGGGCCGCTACTACGCCATGCACGACGGCGAGCCGGCGGAGGTGGCGGTGGCGCTGGACGAGCAGTACCAGCCGCGCTTCGCCGGTGATACCACGCCGGCGTCGGCGCTGGGCCAGATCCTGGCGTGCGCCGAGCGGGCCGACACGCTGATGGGCATCTTCGCCATCGGCCGCGGCCCCAGCGGCGACAAGGACCCGTTCGGCCTGCGGCGCGCGGCGCTGGGGCTGATGCGCACCCTGATCGAGCGTGAGCTCGACGTCGACCTGGTCGCCCTGCTGGAGCAGGCCGCCAGCCGGCTGCCGGCGGGGCTCAACGCCGCGGCGCAGGTGGAGACGGTGTTCGACTTCTGCCTTGAGCGGCTGCGCGGCTATTACGCCGAGCAGGGCATCGGCGCCGAGTTGTTCGAAGCGGTGGCGGTCTGTCGGCCGCGCCGGCCGCTGGACTTCCACCGGCGGCTGCTGGCCTGCCGCGGCTTCCTGGCGCTGCCGGAGGCAGGCAGCCTGGCCGCCGCCAACAAGCGCATCCGCAACATCCTGCGCAAGGTGGAAGGGGAGGTGCCCACCGAGGTGGTCGCCGAGCGGCTGGTCGCGCCCGAGGAGCAGGCGTTGTACGCCGCGCTGCGCGACGCCGAGCAGGCGGTGGTGCCGCTGATCGAGGCGGCGCGCTACGCCGAGGCGCTGACCCGGCTGGCGGCGCTGCGCACGCCAGTGGACAACTTCTTCGACAAAGTGCTGGTGATGGCCGAGGACCCGGCGGTGCAGGCCAATCGTCTGGCGCTGCTCAAGCGCATCGGCGACCTGTTCCTGCGGGTGGCCGACGTCTCCCGTCTGCCGGAGGCCTGAAGCCAAGGTGCGCCTCGTCATCCTCGATCGCGACGGCGTGATCAATCACGACTCGCCGTCGTTCGTCAAATCGTCCGACGAGTGGGAGCCCATCCCGGGCAGCCTGGAGGCGATCGCCCGGCTCTGCCGGGCGGGCTTCCACGTCGTGGTGTTCACCAACCAATCCGGCCTGGCGCGCGGCCTATTCGACCAGGCGACCCTGGACGCCATCCACGCCAAGATGCGGGCGGCGATCCAGACGGCCGGCGGCGAGCTGGCGGCGATCTATTTCTGCCCGCACGGCCCCGACGACAGCTGCGAGTGCCGCAAGCCGCGGCCGGGCATGCTTCACCAGATCGGTCGCGATTTCGGTCAGTCCCTGGCCGGCGTACCGGTGATCGGCGACTCCAAACGCGACCTCCAGGCCGCCCAGGCGGTCGGCGCGCGGGCCATACTGGTTCGCACCGGCAACGGCGCGGACACCGAGCGGGCCGGCAACAGCCTGGGCGCGGAAGTGTACGACGACTTGGCCGCCGTCGCCGATCGGCTGATTGGCGAACTGGGCGGCGCGCTCTGAGGAGACCGTCCGTGAAACAACGCGTTACCGTCGGGGTCGTGCTCCGCTCCACGGTGCACATGATCGGCTATGTGCTTTCCACCCTGGTGTGGGGCCTGCTGTCGCTACTGGTCGCGCCGCTGCCGTACATGGCGCGCTATTGGTTCATCACGCGCTGGACTCACTTCAACCTGCGCTGGTTCGAGCTGGTCTGCAACGTGCGCTGCGAAGTGCAGGGGGTGGAGAACATTCCCCGCGACCGCGCCGGCGTGATTCTGGCCAAGCACCAGTCGGCTTGGGAAACCATGGCGCTGCAGCGCTGGTTCCCGTACCAGACCTGGGTGCTCAAGCGCGAGCTGATCCGCCTGCCGGTGTTCGGCTGGGCCATCAGCCTGCTCAAGCCCATCGCCATCGATCGCTCGGCGATCACCAAGGCCATGCGCGCGCTGTGCGAACAAGGCACCGAGCGCCTGAAGGAGGGAATCTGGGTGGTGGTGTTCCCGGAAGGCACGCGGGTCGCCCCGGGCGAGCGCGGTCGGTATCAGCCGGGCGGCGCCCTGCTGGCCGAGCGTGCCGGCGTGCCGGTGGTGCCGGTGGCCCACAACGCCGGCGAAGTGTGGGGCCGCAACCGCTTCCTCAAGTTTCCCGGCACCATCCAGGTCCGCATCGGTCCGGTGATCGAGACCAAAGGCAAGACCCCCACCGAGATCACCCGCCTGGCCGAGCAGTGGATCGAGGCGCAGATGGCGGAAATCACCTCGCCGGCATTCCGCAAACCCGAACCCCAGCGGGCGGCCGACTGATAGCCGCGGCGCCTGTCCCGGCAACCTGCTGTATTTCCACCAATTTCGCGCACCGGCGCCTTACCGCTGAAAAGAAAAATGCCAGTCAGCGAAGCTGACTGGCATTGCTCGGTCGGTGAGAACCTCTCGGTCCGCCGCGATCAGACGTCGATATTGCTGGCAGCCAGCGCGTTGCGCTCGATGAACTCGCGCCGCGGCTCCACGTTGTCGCCCATCAGGGTGGTGAAGATCTCGTCCGCCGCCACCGCGTCCTCGATGTTGACCCGCAGCAGCCGGCGGGTTTCCGGATTCATGGTGGTCTCCCACAATTGCTCCGGATTCATCTCGCCCAAGCCCTTGTAGCGCTGGATGGTCTGGCCGCGGCGCGCATCCTCCATCAGCCAGTTGACCGCCTGCTTGAAGCTGCTGATCTCCTGGCGGCGCTCACCCTTCTGGATGTGGGCACCGGGCTGGATCAGGTCGTGCAGCTGCTCGGCCAGCGCCTTGATCGCCCCGTACTCGGGCGACTGGAAGAACGCCTGCGAGAAGCTGTTGGGATGCAGGATGCCGTGCATGCGCTTGGTCAGGATGGCTTCCTGGAACGCGCCGTCGGCATCGTTCACCAGCTGCGTCTGGTAACGGGTACCGGCCGGTTGGCCCTGGTTGAGCGCCGCTTCCAGCCGGGCGAACCAGGCCGCGACCGCCTCCGGATCCTTCAGGATCGCTTCTTCCAGCGGCGGCTGATTGATCATCGCCTCGAGGATGTCCGGATCGCGACGGCGGCCAAGCTGGCGAATCATGTCCATGACGCTCAGGAACTGCCGCACCAGCTTCTCGAGAACGGCGCCGTTCAAGGGCGGCGCATCGGCCGCGGTATGCAGCGTGGCGTCGGACAGGGCGATCTGCAGCAGATACTCGGTCAGCGCCGCCTCGTCCTTGACGTAGTGCTCCTGCTTGCCGCGCTTGACCTTGTACAGCGGCGGCTGGGCGATATAGATGTGACCACGCTCGATCAGCTCCGGCATCTGCCGGTAGAAGAAGGTCAGCAGCAGCGTGCGGATATGCGAGCCGTCCACATCGGCGTCGGTCATGATGATGATGCGATGGTAGCGCAGCTTGTCCGGATTGAACTCTTCCTTGCCGATGCCGGCGCCCAGGGCGGTGATCAGCGTGCCGACCTCGGCGGAGGAGAGCATCTTGTCGAAGCGCGCCTTCTCCACGTTCAGGATCTTGCCCTTGAGCGGCAGGATGGCCTGCGTGCGCCGATCACGACCCTGCTTGGCCGAGCCACCGGCGGAGTCACCCTCGACCAGATAGATCTCCGATAGGGCAGGGTCGCGCTCCTGGCAGTCGGCGAGCTTGCCCGGCAGGCCGGCCACGTCGAACGCGCCCTTGCGGCGGGTCATTTCGCGGGCACGGCGCGCCGCCTCGCGCGCGCGCGCCGCCTCGGAAATCTTCTCGACGATGACTTTGGCCTCGGACGGGCACTCGAGCAGGAACTCCTGCATGCGCTCGGCCACGACCGACTCCACCGCGGACTTCACCTCGCTGGACACCAGTTTGTCCTTGGTTTGCGAGGAGAACTTCGGATCGCGCACCTTGACCGAAACCACCGCCGTCAACCCCTCGCGGATGTCGTCGCCGGTAGGCAGGACCTTGAGCTTCTTGGTATAGCCCTCCTGCTCGAGGTAGGCGTTCAAGGTCCGGGTAAGTGCGGCGCGGAAGCCCGCCAGGTGCGTACCGCCGTCACGCTGCGGAATGTTGTTGGTGAAGCAGAACACGCTCTCGTTGTACGTGTCGTTCCACTGCAGCGCCACGTCGACGCCCACGCCGTCGCGCTCGGTCGAGAAGTAGATGACCGTCTTGTGCAGCGGCGTCTTGTTGCGGTTCAGATGCTCGACGAAAGCGCGGATGCCGCCTTCGTACTGGAACGTGTCCTGGCGGCCGGTACGCTCGTCGGTCAGCGTGATGCGGATGCCAGGGTTGAGGAAGGACAGCTCCCGGAAGCGCTTGGCCAGCAGATCGTAGTGAAACTCGATGTTGCTGAAGATGTCCGGGCTCGGGTGGAACGTCAGCTGCGTGCCGGTGCGATCGGTTTCGCCGATGACCGCCAGCGGCGCCTGCGGCTCGCCGAGCCGGTACTCCTGCATGTGGATCTTGCCGTGCTTATAGATCACCAGCCGCAGGTAATCGGAGAGGGCGTTGACCACCGATACGCCGACGCCGTGCAGACCGCCCGAGACCTTGTAGGAGTTCTCGTCGAACTTACCGCCGGCGTGCAGCACGGTCATGATCACTTCGGCGGCGGAACGGCCTTCCTCCGGGTGGATGTCCACCGGGATGCCGCGGCCGTTGTCGGAGACGGTGACCGAGTTGTCGGTATGCAGGGTCACGTCGATCTGGGTGCAGTAGCCGGCAAGCGCCTCGTCGACCGAGTTGTCGACTACCTCGAACACCATGTGGTGCAAGCCGGTGCCGTCATCGGTATCGCCGATATACATGCCAGGGCGCTTGCGCACGGCATCCAATCCGCGCAATACCTTGATGCTGCTAGAGTCGTAAGTCGGCTGATCGGTCATAGAATGTCCCTCTAAGGAAGTGGGATTATACCACCTCCTGATACGCCCCCTGTTCCACGTGGAACCATTTGGCTTCGCCGGCGGGCAATACGAGCGCATCGCGCTCGGTGCAGGTGATGAACGCCTGCGCCCCCACGTCGACCAACACCTCGAGCACCTCCTTGCGGCGCTCGCTATCCAATTCCGCCGGCAGATCGTCGATCAGCAGGATGGCCTGGCCGGCACCGGCCGCCTGCACGAGCTGCGCCTGCGCCAGCAGCAGAGCGATGGCGGTCATTTTCTGCTGGCCGCGCGACAGCCGATGCTGGGCGTCCACCCCGGCGCTACGGATGACCAGCTCCGAGCGATGAGGACCGTACAGGGTGTAGCCGACGTCCAGCTCACGCGCGCGACCTTGTTCATATGCTTCCGCCAGGGTGCGCTCTTGAGGCCAGCCGCTGCGGTAGGCGAGGGTGATCGAGGCGTCCGCCAGCCAACGCTCCAGCAACGGCGCAGCGGCCGCGGTCAGCGCTTCGACGAACCACCGGCGAGCACGGTCCGCTAGCTCGCCGGCAGCTGCCAGCTCCGGCTCCCAGGAGCGCGCCAGGCGCAAGTCGCCAAGACGCAAGGCGGCGTTGCGCTGGCGCAGCGCGCGATCGTAGCGCCGCCACACCGCGTGATAGTCATGTTCCACGTGGAACACGCCCCAACCGATGAAGCTGCGCCGCACCGTCGGTCCGTCCGCCAGCAGGCGCTGACTCTCGGTGTTGATCACCTGCACCGGGAAATAGCGGGCCAGCACCGACAGGCTGGTGACTTCCTCGCCATTGATACGTACCTGCGTGCGCTCCCGCGAGCGCGATATGCCAACGCGCGCGATGCCGTGCTGGGAATCGCCGACCTGAGCACGAATCACCAACGCGTCGGCGTCGACGGCAATGAGCTGCTCCGGGCGGGTGGTGCGAAAGGAGCGGACCCGCGCTAGGAAATGGATTGCTTCGAGCAGACTGGTCTTGCCGGCGGCGTTGGGCCCGAACACCACGTTCAGGCCCGGCCCCGGTTCGATGGCAACGGAGTGGAGATTGCGGAAATGCTCGACTTCGAGCCGTTGCAGAGACATGCCCTCGCTAGAGCCGCATGGGCATCACGACGTACTTGCTGCTGCTGTTGCCCTTACCGCGAATGAGGCAGCTGCTGTTGGCGTCGGTGAACACGATTTCCACTTCGGCCTCGTCGATGGCGCCCAACGCGTCGAGCACGTAGCTGGCGTTGAAACCGATCTCGAACGCCTGGCTCGAATACTCCACCGCCAGCTCCTCGTACGCCTCCTCCTGCTCGGGATTGTTCGACTGGATGCCGAGCAGATCGGCGCCGAGCCGGAAGCGCACGCCGCGATACTTCTCGTTGGAGAGGATGGAGGCGCGCACCAGCGCCTGCCGCAGGCTCTCGCGGTCCGCGACCATGACCTTGTCGGCGGCCGAGGGAATCACCCGCTGGTAATCCGGGAAGCGGCCGTCGATCAGCTTGGAGGTGAAGCGCAGATCCGGCGTGGTCACGCGCACGTGGTTGCTGCCGAGCGCGATCTCGGCGCTCTCGTCGCTGTGCTCCAGCAACCGCAGCAACTCCTGGATGCCCTTGCGCGGCACGATCACCTGCTTGGGCTCCGGCACCTGCACGTCGACCTCGACCTCCGCCAGCGCCAGGCGGTGACCGTCGGTCGCCACCGCGCGCAGCAGGCCGTTCTCGACCTCCAGCAACAGGCCGTTGAGGTAATAGCGGACATCCTGCAGCGCCATGGAGAAATGGGTCTGCTCGATGAGCCGCCGCAGGCGGGTCTGCGGCACCAGCAAGGGCTCCGGCGCGCCGATCTGATCGACCACCGGGAAGTCCGCCGCGGGCAGGGTGGAGAGCGTGAAGCGGCTGCGCGCCGCGGTCACCAGCGCGCGATCCTGCTCGATCGATACCTTGACCCGCACCTCGTTCGGGAGGTTGCGCACGATGTCCATCAGCTTACGCGCCGGCAGGGTGGCCCGCCCGGGCTCCTGCACCGCCACGGGAGCGCGCGCCTGCAACTCGACCTCGAGGTCGGTGGCGGTCAGCGATACTCCCGTGTCATCGGCGATCACCAACACGTTAGCGAGCACCGGCAGCGTCTGCCGACGTTCCACGACACCAATTACAGCCTGCAGTGGCTTGAGGAGTTCTTCCCGCCCGATCTCGAACTTCATGGCCCCGCCTAGAAATCTAGAAAAATGGAGTTTGGAACCTGCAACCGCGTCGCGCATCGCCAAACGGACCGTCGCCCGCGCGGGGGGCGAACGGCCGTCCACAGCCTAGCACAGGGGGCCGGCTCAGGTGGTCAACGTGCGCAGTAGATTGGCGTAATCTTCGCTGAACCGCGCGTCCGTTTCACGCAGTTCCTCGACCTTGCGACAGGCGTGCAGCACCGTCGTATGATCGCGGCCGCCGAAGGCGTCGCCGATCTCCGGCAGGCTGTGGTTGGTCAGCTCCTTGGCGAGCGCCATCGCCAACTGCCGCGGCCGGGTGATCGAGCGGCTGCGCCGCTTGGACAACAGATCGGCGACGCGGATCTTGTAGTACTCCGCGACCATCTTCTGAATATTTTCGATCGTGACCAGCTTGTCCTGCAGCGCCAGCAGGTCGCGCAGCGCTTCCTTGGTGAAATCCACCGTGATGGCCTGGCCGGTGAAGTGCGCGTTGGCGATCACCCGCCGCAGCGCTCCCTCCAGCTCGCGGATGTTGGAGCGCACCCGCTTGGCGATGAAGAACGCCACCTCCGGCGGCAGATCCACCCCTTCCTTGGCGGCCTTGCTCATCAGAATCGCCACCCGCGTCTCCAGCTCCGGCGGCTCGATGGCGACCGTCAAGCCCCAGCCGAAGCGCGACTTGAGTCGCTCCTCCAGCCCGTGCACCTCCTTCGGATAGCGGTCGCAGGTGAGGATGATCTGCTGATGGCCTTCGAGCAGGGCGTTGAAGGTGTGGAAAAACTCCTCCTGCGAACGCTCCTTGCCGGCGAAGAACTGGATGTCGTCGATCAGCAGCGCGTCGACGCTGCGGTAGTAGCGCTTGAACTCGTTGATCGCGTTGTGCTGCAGCGCCTTGACCATGTCGGCGACGAAGCGCTCCGAGTGCAGGTACAGCACCCGGGCGCTCGGGTTGTTGCGCAGCATCTGATTGCCCACCGCGTGCATCAAGTGGGTCTTGCCGAGACCGACGCCGCCGTAGATGAACAACGGGTTGTAAGCACCGCCGGGGTTCTCCACCACCTGCAGGCTCGCCGCGCGCGCCAGCTGGTTGGACTTACCCTCCACGAAGCTGTCGAAGGTGAAGTTGGGGTTGAGGTTGCTCTCCGACGGCCGCGGCAGCGGCCGCTCCTCGCGCCGGACCTGCACCATCGGCGCCGCGCGCGTGCTGCCGATCTCCAGCACCAGCTGCGGCGGATCGTCCGGGCGCAGCGCCACCAGCAGATCGCGGATGCGATCGGCGAAATGCTCCCGCACCCAGTCCAGCACGAAGCGGTTGGGCGCGTACAGCCGCAAACACTCGCTGTCCTCTTCCGCCTGCAGCGGCCTGATCCAGGTGTTGAGCTGCTGTTCGGGAATCTCCCGCTCCAGACTGCGCAGGCAAGATTTCCAGAGAGATTCACTCACGACGGTCGGCTCCCGTCCTCGCAGAGGCAAGTCGAAAGCTAACGAGTCTATACCGCCGCCCCTAAGTTATCCACAGGCCCGCGGTCGGCCTCGATTGACAGCATAGCCGCTTTCAAAGTACATTCGCCGGCTCGATTTTTGACCCTTAGCATTCACGATTTCGTAACGGGTGTCGTCATGAAGCGGCCTTTTCAGCCCAGCAAGATCCATCGCAAGCGTACCCATGGCTTCCGCGCCCGCATGGCCACCAAGAACGGCCGTAAGGTGCTCGCGCGTCGTCGCGCCAAGGGTCGTGCCCGTCTCTGCCCGTGATTTGACTTCCGAGCAGCCCGGTGCAGGCCTGCGGTTCCCCCGGCAGGCGCGCCTGACTCGGCCCCGCGACTATCAGCGGGTATTCGCCTCGGCGCGCCGGCTGGGCGATCGTTATTTTACGGTACTGGCGACGCCGAACGAGCTGTCGCACGCACGGCTCGGGCTCGCCATATCGCGGCGTAGCGCGCCTCGCGCCGTCGATCGCAACCGTATCAAGCGTACGGTTCGCGAGAGCTTTCGACACCGGCAGGACACCCTGGCGGCGGTCGACGTGGTGGTCATGGCCAAACCGGCCGCCCGCCAGGCGACCAACGAGGAACTGTTCCGGTCCCTAGAGCAGCAGTGGCGGCGGCTTGCCAAAGCATGACCCGGATCCCGATCCTGTTGGTCCGCATCTATCAGTGGCTGATCAGCCCGCTGATCGGTCCCTGTTGCCGCTTCCATCCATCCTGCTCCCATTACACCATCGAAGCGCTGTCCAAGCATGGCCTGCTGCGCGGCAGCTATCTGGCCGTGCGGCGCATCGCCCGTTGCCACCCCTGGCACCCCGGCGGCTTCGATCCCGTTCCTGACCCACGATCAGCGGAAAAGCGTTGATGGAATACCAACGTCTGTTCCTGTACACCGCACTCGGCATCCTGGCGATCCTGCTCTGGAACGCCTGGCAGGCGGATTACCATCAAGCGCCGGTGGCCACGGTCGCCACCGAGCAGCAGCCCGCGGCACCCGACGCGCCGAGCGCGCCCGCCGTCGGCGGCGCCCCGGCCGCGGCCCAGAGCGGCGGTGCGGCCGCCGCCGCGCAAACCGTGCGGGTGCTCACCGATCTGCTGGACGTGGAGATCAGCACCCGCGGCGGTGAAATCCGCCAGGTGCGGCTGCGCGAATACTCGGTGTCGGTCAAGGATCCAACGCCCTTCACGCTGCTGTTCGCGCAGGGCAGCGAGCTGTTCGTCGCTCAATCCGGCCTGCAGGCGCAGGGCGGCGCGCCGGCGCCCGGCATCGACGCCATCTACCAGACGCCGCAGCTCGAATACACGCTGGCCGACGGTCAGGACGAGCTGGTGGTGCCACTGACCTGGACCAGCCCGGAAGGCATCGAAGTCACCAAGCGCTTCGTCTTCCGCCGCAACGATTATCTGATCGACCTGCAGCACCAGGTCCGCAACGGCAGCGACACGCCCTGGCAGGGCTTCCAGTACTCCCAGCTGCGCCGCTCGCCGGTGAGCGGCGCCAGCAGCATGTTCGTCGCCCACTCCTACACCGGCGGCGTGCTGCACAGCCCCGATGACCGCTATCAGAAGCTGAGCTTCGACGACATGGCGGAAAGCCGCCTGCAGCGCGACATCGCCAACGGCTGGCTGGCCATGATCCAGCACTACTTCCTGGCCGCGTGGATACCGCCGAGCGACGTGACCTACCGCTACTACACCCAGTACGTCGACGGGCATTACGTGTTCGGCGCCTCGTCGCCGTGGATGACGGTGGCGCCGGGCGACGAGGGACGCGTCGGCACGCGGCTCTACGTCGGCCCCAAGGAGCCGGATCGCCTGGAAGCGGTGGCGCCAGACCTGGAGCTGACCGTCGACTACGGCAAGCTGACCATCATCGCCAAGCCGTTGTACTGGTTGCTCGACAAGCTCCACAGCGTGGTCGGCAACTGGGGCTGGGCCATCGTACTGCTGACCCTGCTGATCAAGCTGGTGTTCTACAAGCTGTCGGAGACCAGCTACCGGTCGATGGCGCGCATGCGCACGCTGCAGCCGAAGATGCAGGCACTCAAGGAACGTTACGGCGACGACCGTCAGCGCCTCAACCAGGAGCTGATGGAGCTGTACAAGCGCGAGAAGATCAATCCGCTCGGCGGCTGCCTGCCGATCCTGGTGCAGATCCCAGTGTTCATCGCCCTGTACTGGGTGCTGCTCGAGAGCGTGGCGCTGCGCCAGGCCGAGTGGATCCTGTGGATCAAGGACCTGTCGGCCCCGGATCCGTATTTCGTGCTGCCCATCCTCATGGGCGTGTCGATGCTGGTGCAGCAGAAGCTCAATCCGGCGCCCATGGATCCCGTGCAGCAGCGGGTGTTCATGATCATGCCGGTGGTGTTCACGGTGTTCTTCCTGTTCTTCCCGGCCGGCTTGGTGCTGTACTGGGTGACCAATAACGTGCTGTCGATCGCCCAGCAGTGGGTGATCACCCGCCGTATCGAGAACGCCACCAAGGCCAAGTCGTAGCCGGCATGCGCGCGGGCCGCGGCGATACCATCTGCGCGATCGCCACGCCGCCCGGACGAGGCGGCATCGGCGTGGTTCGGGTTTCGGGACCGCAGGTTCCGGAACTCGCCCAGGCGATGCTGGGCGTGCTGCCCAAGCCGCGCCATGCCCATTTCGCCCGCTTTCTCGGCGCCGACGGCGAAGTCCTCGACGAAGGCCTCGCCCTGTACTTCCCGGCGCCGCGCTCGTTCACCGGCGAGCACGTGCTGGAGCTGCACGGCCACGGCGGCCCGGTGCTGCTGGAGCGACTGCTGCGACGCCTGCATGCACTGGGCGCGCGGCTGGCCCGGCCCGGTGAGTTCTCCGAGCGCGCCTTTCTCAACGGCAAGCTCGATCTCGCCCAGGCCGAGGCGGTCGCCGATCTGATCGCCGCCAATACCGAGGCCGCCGCCCGCGCCGCGCTGCGCTCGCTGCAAGGCGAGTTCTCGGCACGGATCCACGCGCTGGTGGAGGCCCTGATCGAGCTGCGGGTATACGTCGAATCGGCCATCGACTTCCCCGACGAAGAGATCGACTTCCTCTCCGACGGCGCCATCGAGCGTCGTCTCGCCGCCATCGAAGACCAGCTCGCCGAAGTGCTGGTCGCCGCCCGCCGCGGGCAGCTGCTGCGGGACGGCATGACCCTGGTGATCGCCGGCCGCCCCAATGCCGGCAAGTCCAGCCTGCTCAACCAGCTGGCCGGCTACGACGCCGCCATCGTCACCGAGGTGGCCGGCACCACCCGCGACGTGCTGCGCGAGCAGATCCACATCGACGGCATGCCGCTGCACGTGATCGACACCGCCGGCATCCGCGACAGCGCCGACATCGTCGAACAGGAAGGCATCCGGCGCGCCTGGAAGGCGATCGAGAGCGCCGACCGCGTGCTGCTGGTAGTCGACGACCGCGAGGGTATCACGCCCGCCGAGCGCACACTGCTCGATCGGCTGCCGCCGGGCTGCGGCCTGACCGTGATCCGCAACAAGATCGACCTGAGCGGCGCCGCCCCGGCGCTGCTGCAAGGCCCCCACGGCCCGGAGCTGCGGCTCAGCGCCGCCACCGGCGCCGGCATCGATCTGCTGCGCCAGCATCTCAAGGCCAGCATGAATTACACGGAGGAGGGGGCTACCATTCTCGCCCGCAGGCGCCATTTAGAAGCGCTGGAGGATGCCGAAGCGCATCTGCGCGCCGGTCGGCGTCAGCTGGTCGAGCACCGCGCCGGCGAACTGCTGGCCGAGGAACTGCGCCTGGCTCAGCAAAGCCTGAACACCATCACCGGCGAGTTCACCAGCGACGACCTGCTCGGGCGCATCTTCTCCACGTTCTGCATCGGCAAGTAGCGACGGCGCTCGATAGCCCGTTTCTATTGCCTAGCTCGAATCCATCAATTGGCCCTGTAGGTCCAGGCACCGTAGAATGCCTTTCGACCTAGCCCGTCAACTACAAGGAGCAACACATGTCCTTAATCAACACTCCGATCAAGCCCTTCAAGGCTATGGCGTTCAAGGACGGCAAGTTCATCGAAGTCACCGACGCCGACGTCAAGGGCAAGTGGGCGGTGTTCTTCTTCTATCCCGCCGACTTCACCTTCGTCTGCCCGACCGAGCTGGGTGACCTTGCCGACAACTACGAGGAGTTCCAGAAGCTGGGCGTGGAGATCTACTCGGTTTCCACCGACACCCACTTCACCCACAAGGCGTGGCATGACAGCTCCGAGACCATCCGCAAGATCAAGTTCGCCATGATCGGCGACCCGACGGGTGAGATCACCCGCAACTTCGAGGTCATGCGCGAGGGCCAGGGTCTGGCCGACCGCGGCACCTTCGTGGTCGACCCGGACGGCATCATCCAGGCCATGGAAGTCACCGCCGAGGGCATCGGCCGCGACGCCTCCGACCTGCTGCGCAAGGTCAAGGCCGCGCAGTACGTCCGCAACCATCCGGGCGAGGTCTGCCCGGCCAAGTGGAAGGAAGGCGACAAGACCCTCGCCCCGTCCCTGGACCTGGTCGGCAAGATCTAAGTCCCCAGCCCGCTATGGGCAACGGCGGTCCGCGCGGCGGACCGCCCTTCGCATTCCGGCGGCGGCATTCTTCCGCCGCCGTCACCATCGATGCCTTTGGAGACACCCCGACGATCGCACGGGTGCGGTCTCGCTCGGCCCGAAGAAATCAGCGTCACGGGAGCCTCGGCCATGTTGGACAGCAATCTCAAGACCCAATTGCAGGCGTATTTGGAGAAAGTCACCGAGCCGATTG